>OGNF01000574.1_pt1 | contig 39147 bp, 37 predicted proteins | sample 1573321 | NCBI WGS metagenome assembly OGNF01 (sample SAMEA2581911, study PRJEB24529) | metagenome | biome: Human gut stool | place: China | collected 2011 | reverse complement strand
GGCTTAGGAATTGACCTGATTGCTCGTATTTTCAATACTGATATTGATAAAGTCAGAAAAATCATTGACGACTACAAAGATTAACACTATAAAAACTAAATAATTTTTTAAGTAAAAGAGTCAAGTAAATAACAACTTGGCTCTTTTGCTTTTGCACAAATTCTAAAAAATATGAAAGGATCTATATGATGACAATAGAAGAAATTGTAAACTTACACCGAAAAGGTAAATGTTGCTGCATTAATCTGATTGCCCGAAAAAGGCAATGTGCAGGGGCAAAATTTCTTTCGGGAAAAATCCCTGCCGAAGAAGCTGTAAAGCTTGCGACGGCGGAAAAAAACAATTTGGAGAAGGAAAAAGGTTATGCACTTATGCAAGCTTTTGAACTGCTGCCATATACAGATGACGACTGTATAACTCGTCCTTTCTTTTACTACAAAGCCGGCACGCCGCTTTGGGTAGTTAAGAGGGGAATCGAAAGGGTATATGGTATTAAAGAGGAAGAAATATCCGAATACTATATTAACCCATTTGGCTACCTTGCAAAAAGATACTTTGGATATACAAAAATCTTTAATTGCAAGGGTGATCTCACTACATTCGGAGTAAAAATACAAATAAAATTGCTCTCAATAGTAGTGAGCTGTTACAATCTCACAAAGATAAATGTTGATTGTAACGAAATGAAATCAAAACTAAAGTGCAGAGAAAATATAACTTTGTATAGTGACGCTGAAGCAATTTTGAAAAATTGGACTGAAAAGCCATTCGACAAAAATTGTGACTACCTTACGAAAGAAGGCAGAGAGGCGTTTTCGGAGTTGACAGGACTGCTCTATGATTTTGCGAACCTATACGGTTACAGCGAAAGAATTGACGAAGTTGTAGAAAAATTAAGTTACATAGTTGACGATGATTACGCACTTGATTAAATGGAGAAGGAGATACTATTATGAATTTTGAAAGGAAAAACGCTGAAAGCTTTAGTACCTATGACGCTTTTCAAGATTACCTTGAATTTGTAGAGGAAAATCAGGAATGGTGTTACCACACTCTTGATAACACGAAGTTTGAGGTTGATGATGACAACAATCTAATAATGAAAATTGATAATTCTTTTATGCCGTTTAATGGTGATGAGAATGAAGTTGAAGTTTATCCGGTAACAGACCTTGCGATACCTTCGCTTATCCGCAGAGCGGAAGTTACCGGCGATGGTATTGAAAGATTGTATGAACAGAATAAAATAACATTCTGCACACATCTTGAGGATTACTTTAGCACAAAAGGAAGCTCAAGAAACAAACTTAAAAGCTGTATTCTTTTCGGAAACTGTAATGCTGTTCATAGCGGTAATTATGCACCGATAAGTCAAGCTGAATTTTATAAAGGAACATTTGATTTTTTGTTTAACAGCTTTTCAAATGTGAATTTTATATCGGGTACATACTCGGAAGAAATGACTGATGTTCTTTTGAGTATCGAAGATTCTTCGCTCATTGGGGCGTATTCTTCAATCCTTAATAAATACGGCTTGGGAAAGGCTACAAGCTGCTTTGTCAATATTATCGCTTCCGATATTGCAGAGGCAAGCTGTATTTGCGAGCCGAAGATTGTCAGCGATAACTATAAAATTCCGCTTGGCAACAAGCTTTCGCTTCGCCACACAGGTAAAGCGACTGTCGAAAAGGCATTGGAAAAGATTTCTGAGCTTTTCGCCGGCTTTACTGCTCAGGTCAGAAGTTTAGAAATTCTTGAGGATATTTCGATTACAAATGCAAAAAACGCTATGATTAAGGCATTTGTATATTTGAAGTTCCCTCAGAAGGAAGCTTCTGATATTGTTGAAGCCTTTGTTCCAAAGTATAATAATGCCTTGGAGATTTATCTTCATATGACAAAGGTTTTAAATAATATTAATAAGAGCAATCCTTATGACGCTCTCAGAACAGAGGAACAGCTCGCAAGGCTTATCGCCCTTTCTGCAAAGAAGTGGCGGAGCTTTGATGTTTCGGGAACGGTATCTTGGAACGCAAAGGATAATTAAAAAATTTAAGTAACAAGGATACTGCTTAGACGGTATCCTTGCTTTTGCTTATTTTACAGAAGAAAGGAACTTAAAAAATGTTTTATTTTGATGAGATTGTTGAGCGATACAACAAAAAAGAAATAACACTAAACGAAATGATAGATGTTGTATGTTCTCATCTCTCAGATAGTTACATTCCAAAAGTGTATAAAAACACCTCGAAAATGACTACTGAGGAGTGGGAAAACGCTCGCCGAGATAGTATTGGCGGTTCGGACCAAGCGACTATTTTTGGGATTGAAACTTATGGCAGAACCCAAAGAGGCTTGTTCTTTGACAAGAAAGGAATAATGCCTGTCAATCCGAAAGCTAAAAATATAGCTGTATTGGATTCAGGACATCTTCTTGAGCAAACGGTTGCTGATATTTTTTATACAAAGACGGCGTTAATTCCGTATGAAATAAAGGCTATGTTTGAACACCCCCTGTTTCCTCATATTCGTTGTAATATTGACCGCTTTTTGCGATATAGCGGTCATAAAGAACCTATGGGTATCCTCGAATGCAAGACAACTCACGAGTTTAACACTTCGTGGGAAGAAGAAGGTGTGCCGTTCCATTATTATTTACAGGTGCAGACATATTTATCAACCTTAAATATGGATACAGGATACATTGCTTGTCTTTTTGTTCCTGTGCAGGCAAGATATATGGCAGCAAGCTTATATCAGCTTTCAAAGGCTTTTGAAAAAATGCCTGTAAAAGTTGCAAATGATATATGTGACAGTATGCTTGCTGTTGCAAAAACCGATTCGGAGATTGAACCTTACATTAAAATGTTTTTGCACTTGATGATTGGAGAATTTTACATTCCACGCAATATGCTTAAACCTTTTGTAGATGAACTGTCAAAAAAGTTCGTCTATAAAAAAATAGAGCGTGATAAAGAAATCGAGAAAGAAATCCTCTCGAAAGACATTAGCTTTTGGTATGAGTATATTGAAAAAAATCATATGCCGCCACTTATCGAAAGCGGTGACGCTTGTGCAGAACTGCTTAATTCATATTTGTCGCCTAAAACAGGTGAAATCAGAATTAAGGCGACTCCTGCTATGGAAGATAAGCTTAATGAATTGGCGACTCTGGAGAAACAAAAAAAGATGTTTAAGGGCAAACTTGATGAAATCGAAGCTGCCAAAAAAGAGCTTTATACAGATTTTATTGAAGCACTTGACGGACATTCAAAGGGTGTTTTAATTCTTTCGGACGGTAAGGAGCATACCCTTAGTAATGCTTCGAGAAATTCAAGAAGTACAAATTACAAGCTGCTTGAAGAGGGATACCCCGAAGCTTTTGAAGCTGCCGTAAAGAAATCAACATCAAGTCCTTCTTTTAAAATCAGCGGAATTTAATAAAAGGGGAAATTATATGGTTGGAATAATCAAAAAAATACTGTTTGAAAACGAGGATAATGGCTATTATATAGCTGACCTTGAACTTTCTGAGTATTCAAAAGACGAAGTTCCTCAAAAATTTAACGATTCTCACATTACAGTTAAGGGATATTTTCCCTGCCGTGAGGATATGAAAATTGAAATTACAGGTAAATATGTTGTGTACAAAGGTAAGCCTCAGATAGAAGTTGAAAACTTTTCAGAGGTGTTACCTGTAACGAACGAAGGAATTATTGCTTATCTGTCATCAGGAATGATTAAAGGAATTGGAAAAGTGACTGCGAAAAGGATTGTAGATACTTTTGGCTCAAATACCTTTGATGTATTCGAGAAAACGCCTGAATTATTAGTTACTGTTCAAGGTGTTTCCCGAAACAAAATTGATACGATATTAAAATCTTATCAAGAATCGTTTGATATGAAAAGAATAGTACAAATGCTTATGCCGTATGGTATTTCTGCAAACAAGTGCTTTAAAATTCAAAAAGTCTTTGCTGAGAAGTCATTGGATATTGTGAGATACGATACCTACCAACTCACTAAGATTAATGGCTTTGGTTTTAAAACTGTTGATGAAATTGCTCTGAAACTTGGCTGCACGCCTTTTGATAGTAACAGAGTAAGAGCAGGTATAAAATTTGTACTTGAGGAAGCTCAATCGCAAGGTCATTTGTTTTTACCTCAAACTGAGTTATTAAACAAAACCTATGAGCTGCTTAACGAAAAATTTGCCGGACAGGAAGTTGTCACAAATAGTTTAATTATCAAAACTATTTGTAATCTTGCTGATGAGGGAGATTTAAGAGGCGATAACGGAAACGCTTATCTTGCAAAAAACTTTGAGCGAGAAACTTTTGTTGCGAACGAAATTGCAGATAGAATTAAGAAAAACAATGGCAAAAAACTATCTGATGAGAAAATTCTTGATGTTGTTTCTGCTATTGAAGATGAAAATAATATCACTCTTGCAGAAAATCAGAAAGAAGCGGTCATCAAAGCAGTAAGCAATAGCTTTCTTTTGCTTACAGGCGGTGCAGGAACAGGCAAAACAACAGTCCTTAAATTTATACTCGAAGCCTGTGAAAGGCTTACAGAGTGTAAATCTGTGTGCTTATTAGCCCCAACAGGCAGAGCTGCCTCACGAATGACTGAAGCAGTCGGAAGGACAGCAACTACAATCCATTCCAAACTTCAACTAAGAGAGGACAGCAAGGATAACGAAGGAGCTGTTATTGATGATGACATCGTTGTTGTTGACGAAACATCAATGTGTGATATGTATATTTTTTCGGAACTTATAAAATCTGTTCCAGCGAAAAGCAAGCTCATTTTAATTGGCGACTCGGAGCAGCTGCCCTCTGTCGGAGCAGGAAATGTTCTTTTTGAATTACTTAACTCTCCTGTTGCTAAGGTAGAACTAAAGCAAATTCAGCGTCAGAAAGGTAATGACAATCCAATTATCACAAATAGTTTAGCTGTCAGACAAGGTAACATTAATCTTGATTATACAAGTGATAAGTTTAAGCTTTATCATACAGATAGTCAAGAAGAAGCTCAAAGTCGCATTGTTAAATTATTCCTCAATAAAGTAGCAAGCTATGGCATTGAAAAAGTTGCGGTCCTTGCACCTATGAAAAAAGGTGCGGCAGGAACTAACGAATTGAACAAAGCCCTACAAAATGCTTATAATCCCTATCGTAAAGGCACAAAAATCATTCGTAAGGGCAAAAATGAGTATAGAGTTGGTGATAAGATTATGCAGGTAAAGAATGATTATTCTATCGTTTGGGAATCATCGACTACTAAAGGTATGGGTTTATTCAATGGCGAAATTGGTTATATTACCGACATCAAAGATGACATTCTTATTGCTGACTTTGACGGCAGGACTGTAAGAATGGAAAGCTTTGAGAGTATAGTGCTTGCTTACGCAATAACCATACACAAATCTCAGGGTTCTGAATTTGAGTGTGTGATTATGCCTATTATGACATCGCAGTATATAATGCTTGCAAAGAATTTGTTATATACAGGCATAACACGAGCCAAAAAGGAAATTGCAATAGTCGGTCAGAAAAAAGCTATGGCTATTGCGATAAAGAATAATTCTGTTGCACAGAGAAATACAATGTTGGCACATAGAATTATCAAGAATTTGGAAAGCGAGGCAAACAGTTGTGATTAATGACTCTGAATTAGACATTGAAATCGTTAAGTGTCAGGCAAAAGTTAAGAAGCTTTATGAACTGTATATGGATAACATATCGTTAGCTACTATTGACTTTAATGCTAACACTTTAATAATCATTGCTAAAGAACTTGAAGGATTAAGGTATCTAATTGCTAACAAAAAATAAAAGGGAGATATATTTATGAATTATAAAGAAACAATTATGAATAACGAAATTGAAAAAACAAAAAAGTGTGTAGAAAGCTTATATCACAAATATATGGCTGAGGTTACAGATAATATGATTGATGATGTAGCTAACAGTCTTATTGGTATTATCGCAGAGCTTGAGGCACTCAAACTGAGAATGCACTCATCATATGATGAGGAAAGACTTGGCAGAAAAAAGTGGGAAAAGATGTTTTATTCACCAGATGATAATGCTGATGAAGATAACACTACCGACAAAATGAGTAATGCCGATTACTTTAAGTAAAATAATAGTTCTAAAAATTGCTGCTTATGGCGTAAAGCTGTAAGCGGCAATTTTATGTTCTAAATAATTAAAGGAAAAGGGGATAACATATGTATTTTCCAAAAAAAGAGATTGTCGAAAGACTCAGAAAAGAATATCCTGTCGGCACAAGAGTTGTACTTTTGCGAATGGACGATGTGCAAGCACCGCAAAAAGGCACGAAGGGTACTGTCAGAGGAGTTGACGATATAGGCAGTCTGCTCGTTGATTGGGATAACGGTAGTGACTTAATGTGATTTACGGAATTGACAAAGTGAAAAAGCTTGATACCGTAAAAACAATCTGATACGGTAAAGAAACCGTATGGGATTCAAGAGATAAGGCTATTGCTGCCGGTGAATCAATTTGTAGCGATGAAACAAATAAAAATAATATTAAAATTTAAGGAGTAAATTATTATGAAAATCAATATTAAAGTTGGAAATGTAGTTAAGGAAATCGAATCAAATAACTATCTTAAAGATAGGATTGATGATTACACAGGAACAATCGTAGGAAAACGCCTTGACAGAACTATCCGTGTAGCTTGGTTCTTGGCAGAGAATCCAAACGCTGTGATATATAAGGAATTAAAGTCGTCAGGTATTCCGCTTGATGTTGTAAAGTCAATCGGCAACCTTACAGCAGAAGCTGTGAAATTAATCACAGAAACAGCAGGCGTTGCTATTGCCAGCGTTGAGATTTATAAGGATCGTGATGATGGCTGTATAGCAAATGATTATGCAATAAGAGGAGCGACAGAAGTGTTCTCATATAATTGTGAAGCTGCTATCAATGCCGCAACGGACAGAGCATTAATAGCAGCTGGATATTTTGTGCCTGAAGAACTCGGCTATGAAGAGCCTTTGTGTGATAATGCTTCTCAGTCTATTTCTGATACAGTAAGCACTGTTGAAAACGGCTCATTTGAAGTTGATGAAGCTATTGATAATGCTGTATCAAACAGTTTAGCCGAAATAACTTCTTCGTTATGTGAGAATAGCGACTCCATATATGATAAGATATGGAACGCTGAAAATGAAGAAAATGAGAACTGTAAAGGTGTTGAAACTGCTGTTAGTACAGAGGCAGAGGTTCAGGGTATTGCAGAACCGCAGCCTGTGAGCGAAGTTTCTGAACCAGAGGTAAATCATCAGGTTCAAGAAAATATTGCAGTTAAAACACCCGAAGAAGCTCCAAAGCCAAAGAACTTCAAAGCAATGAGCTTTCAGCAGCTTATGCAGGAAATGACATATGCAGAAGCCTGCAATGTTACTATTCCTTCCGGAAAATTCAAAGGAAAAACAATGCTCGAAATGTATAACCTTGACAGCAGGAAGGTAAGCTTTTATGTTAAGAACGGCGTGAGTGACCTTCTTAAAGCTTCGGCTACTATTGTAACTGAGGGTTTAAATAAATAAGCTGTGTTTTATTTTCTTCTTGGTGAGGGGTACTCTGTTACCTCTCACCGCATTAATTATTAATTTTTATTCAAGAAAGGAAAATTATTATGACAAACAAAGAAACATTTATATCAATTTACACAAACAAAATCCATCGTGCAGGTTCAATGGAACTGCTTAAATACATTGAGAACAGTGACTTTTTTACTGCACCTGCAAGCACACGATTTCACGGAGCTTGTAAGGAAGGCTTGCTTATACATTCTTTGAAGGTGTATGAAATGTTCAGAAATGAAGTTATTGAGTACAACAAGGCTGTTTCGGGTCTTGATACACTTGACGAAAAAACTGAGGAAACAATCGCTATATGTGGACTTCTGCACGATTTGTGTAAGGTGAATTTCTATAAAGAAACCACAAAGAATGTAAAGAATGAACAGACAGGTGCTTGGGAAAAAATTCCCTGTTATACTGTCGATGAAAAGTTTTCATACGGTCACGGTGAAAAGTCTGTGTTTCTAATTATGAGTTATATGAAACTCAAAGCTACTGAAGCTCAGGCTATTCGTTTCCATATGGGGGCTTTTGACTCATCTTTTCAAGGCGGTGACAAGAGCCTTGGTAATGCGTGGAACAATAATCCTTTTGCGGTCCTTCTGCATATTGCCGACCTCAAGGCAAGCAATGTGTACGGCTGCTGATCAGAAAATTTAAGGGGTGTTTATTATGCCAAACAATCTCCCATTTAGTATTGCAGATATTGCAATGCTGTGTGGAGTAAATGTGCCTGACACAAGGGGTAAAAACTATGTATTAGTTGACTGCCCCTTGTGTGGCAGAAAAAAGTCAATGTCGCTAAAGCTTGACGAAGATGTATTTGCTTGCCATTGCTCAGGCGGTAATGGCGGTATGCTTGACCTATATAAGAAGATTAATAACTGTTACGGTAAGAGTAACGGTGATATTATCAGAGAAATCAAAGCTAAGCTTAACATAGATGATGGTGAAAAGGAATTTAAAAAAGCAAAGCCTTTGTCTAAAGTAAAAAAACTTACAAAGAACGAAGTCTTGCCTCAAATGCAAAAAGCCGATAAAGCTTATCGTTGCTTGCTCAAGTTGCTTGGACTTTCCCAAAAACATAGGCAAGACTTGCTTAAAAGGGGGATTTCGGAAGAGAATATAGAAAAATATATGTTCAGAAGTGTACCTGTGCTTGGTTACGAATATTTCGCAAAAAATGTTGCAGAACAATGTGACATTCAAGGAGTAGCAGGTTTTATGCAAGACTCACGCAGTCAATCCCTATCGTTTATTCCAAAGCTTACAGGCATTATAATCCCTGTTAAAAATATCTTTGGATTAATAGAGGGTTTGCAAATTAGACTTGATAAACCTATCCGTAAGACAAGGTACATATGGCTTTCATCAGACGGTCTTGTTGGTGGTGGAAAAGCAACTACTCCTGCATACTTTGCCGAAAGTTCAAAAAGTACAGATACTTGTATAATTACCGAAGGAGCTTTTAAATCTATAATCCCTAATCAGTATAAGGATCTTACGGTCCTTGGACTTGCCGGTGTAGGTAATCAGCGTTGCCTTGAATATGTGCTTCCTGAACTCAAGAGAAAAGGTTACACAAAGATAATAGAGGCTTTTGACGCTGATTTCAGGACAAATCCTGATGTCCTACATCATCGTGAAAAATTAGAAAAGACTTGCATAGAGGCAGGCTTTAAGTATTCACGCTATGTGTGGGACTTAAAGGACGGCAAAGGCTTAGATGATTTTATTCTAAGTAGAGTAAAAGCAAATAGGGTGTAAATTTATACCCTGTTTGCCGCTTTATAGATTATTTGTTTTTTATAAGGCTATCGTAGAGTTTGTTCTCCGATAGCCTTATTTTTTTGCCCTTTTTAATTGACAATGAAAATTTTAGTTGATATAATTAAATCATAAAGTTTTTAGTTGCATTTTATTTTTCTTACTTGAGGGAAATCTACACCTATGGGAATAAACTCCCCGTCAGTAGCAACTTTGTGTTTTTCTTTTGCTTATAGTATATAAAAATAAGTGAGAGAGCTGTATTTAGCTGCAATATATTTTATGTTGCTTGCATTTTTGTCCCTGTATATGAGGACGCTTAGTAGCTGCAATGTTTATACATTGCTTGCCTGTTTTGCAAAGAAGTATTTTTCCTTGCGGTGAAAAGCACATCTTAACTGATGTGTTTGTTTAGATAAATAGCGATTGGCTAAGAATTTGAAAAATATAATAATGTCTGTTTTTCTGTTTGCTTTTAGCAGACAGATTTAAACGGTAACTATTTTTAGGATAAGTATTTTATATGCTTATCCTTTTTTGTTGCCGTTTTTTCAGAATAGTTATAGCTTTTTAAAATTCTTTGCCGGTCGCTTTTTTATTTTTATATATAAGAATAAAAGCCTTCAAGCAAAAAATCTGCTTGATTGTAAAGAATTTCAGAAAGGATTTTGTTATGGAAGAAAGAACATACCTTGTAGAAAAGGTCGAAAGAGAATTAGATGAATATAAAAATCATCTTATGTCGCTTTCAAAAGAAGAAATAATGCTTGCCTCATATCAGACGAGTATTAAAGAGTGTATCACAGGATACATAGTATCAGAGATTGATACTATGAGCGATGAGTTGCTTTTTGCTCTGACAACTCCCAAAAACACTTTAGAGTCGTTGTTTGCGAGATATATGAGTAGTGATTTATCGCTTAACAACATTGCAAGAGATGTTGTCAACGATTATATGTTTGTATTTTAAAATTTATATTGACAGAAAGGAATTATAATGGCAGAAAAGAATAATAACGAAAATTATACAATGTATAATGAAAATGAAAAGACAGGCGACCAAACACTTGTTAATCCACAAACGGATATAGTGTTTAAGGAGATTTTTTCAAAGAATAAAAGGGCTTTGGCGAGTCTTATTTCGTCTGTAATAGGCAGGAAGGTTAAAGCCGAAGATATTACTGTTGTACCGAATGAGATAACCTCAGATGGATATAATGATAAAGTCGCAAGGCTTGACATTGAGGTTTTAATTGGCAACGAAAAGTATGACATTGAAATGCAGATATGCAAAGAAAAAGGCTTTTACAAAAGAAGTAGGTATTATTGGGCAAAGCTCTATACCGATAACTTTAAACAAGGCGATAAGTACAGCAGCCTTAAACCGACAATTTGCATTAACATTGTAAATTTTGTATGCTTTGATAAGCCTGAGTTTGTGTCGAGGTATCAGAATGTTGATACATTAGGTACAGAGGGTTCTGAATATTATGTGTGCAAGGAAATTTTGGAACTTGATACTACATACTATATAGAACTTCCGAAGGTAAAGGATATTGACCCCGAAACCGATATAGAACTTTGGGGAAAATTTTTTAATGTAAGAAAGGAGAGCGACTTAGCTATGTTGGAAAGCAAAAACAAGGATTTGTTCTGCGGAGCAGATGAAGATCTAAAAGGTATCAGTCAAGACGATATAAAGCGTAAGGCAGCTTTCAAGCGTGAAAGAGCTGAGGCTGATTATATTAATCGTTATGACGATGGCTTTGAAGATGGCTTTGAAGATGGCATTGAAAAAGAAAGAGTACGCAATATTTTGAAACTTCATAAGTATGGGCTTGGTATTAATGAGATTTCTGACGCCCTGAGTATAAGTGCTGATGAGGTTCAGCATATTATTGACAGTAATAAAGAGGCGAAGAACGACTGATTCTGAAAAAATGAATATTTTAAAAAAAGAGCCTAAGTTGGATTGAATTTCAGCTTGGCTCTTTTGATTTTAAAAAATTAAGAAAGGATTGATCATTGTGCTAAATTCTCTTTTAAAAAAGCTTGAGGAAGAGTTAGAAAGATATAGAAAATATCTCTTAACTTTACCCTGCGAAGAAGCTATTGAGCATAGCTATGAATATACAGTAAAGAAAGATATTGTTCTCGCTATGAAGGATAGTAATCTGTCAGATGAGCAGTTAAAGGCACTTATCGGATTACCGTTCCCTTTGGAAGCGATATACAGTAGCTTTTCAAAGCTTGATTGTTCTGAGTATAACGAGCAACTGTACTTGATTGCTGAAATAGAAGCTGATAAACTTCTCCCATAAAGGTGATAACAATATGGGTGTTACTAAATATTGCAAAGGTAAGAACATTGCAGGCGACTTATATCTGTGGTGTCTGCATTATGCTTAGTATTTACTACTTGTTCCTATTAGAAATTTCAGGGTTACATATATTACAATCAGCTTTCAGTATCGCATAAGCACTTGCACGAAGGTAGAACATAAAAAATAAACACAAACACAAGGAGAAATGACTATGGAATACAGAGCAATAACAAAGTCTGAACAGAAATACACTTTTAAGCAGAGCTACCAATTATCTTCACAGACCGGTTTTATCGGGTATCTGAGAGGTGATTTCGGTTCAATCGGAAAGGAATTTTGGACGACTTGGAACGATTTCAGGAAAGACTTGAAAACCGATGAATTTAAGGCTGAATTTGACGATGTGATAAACGGATTGCGTGAAGGCGATGTTTTGTCCGGCAGAAAGGCTATGTCCTCTTACTGCTGTTCAAATCCCGACAGTTCCTTTAATGACGACCGCAACCATTACGGCATTCGTCTTGATACAGATAAATACAGTTACCTTATGCGGCTTAATCCCAATAAAGGCGAATACAATCTGTATTGCTATTGCTACAAGAAAGATTGGCTTAACAGTCATCTTGAAAGAGCTGAAAGAGGTATCCGTTTTATTGATTCAAATTATAACGAGAAGTTTCGCATAGCTGATGGCGGAAAAATTTCAATTACAAAGAGTAATGGTGAAAGAACGGAGAAGTTTTGCAGATATATTGACGACTACCATCTGGAAGTCGGCACAAATCTGTATCATATCTGCGAATTTGCCGAACTTTGTGAGAAGAATGGCGTTATCGTAGAGCCTGTTTTATAAAAATGAGTAACACGCAAGTCTGAAAGTATGGCTTGCGTGTTTTACATTTTAATTAAGGAGTGACTTTTTGTGGAAGATAGAAAAGTAAAATCGGAACTTAATCCGAACACAACACCTATTGGTGAAGATGATTATTATTTCATAAGAAAAGACCTATATGAGTTCATTGGAGTATATTACAATCCTGACTCGTTCGCAGGCGGTCAGTTTGTTATACTGCACCTGCCGTTTGACTTCATAATTGAAGCAAGCAAATGCACGGAAAGCGTGGAAAATTTCTTTGAGTACCTTGATGAATACGCCAAAATAGTTCTCATTGATTTAGATACAATCGAATTTGAAGAGTGTCTGCGTGAATTTGAACACCCAAAGTCACACTCGAATTTTTTGTGTATTGGTAGAAATTATGAAACGATGAACACTCTTGTTTCAATTTCAGAAAGGAACAAATAGTATGAACAAATATATTATTTGGAGCGACATAGATGTTCCAAATGAAAAAGAATATGCAGTCGAATATGAAAGTTATTTGAAAGATAACGAGTTGCAAGTACCCGAAAATTCAAAGGATTACGAGAGAGGACTTTTTGAGTTCATTTATCATCTAAATAATGAATACTTAGATGATCTCAGAACTGCCTTCAATATGCTTTGTGATATGCCAATTATCGTTATCGCTGATTTGGGCAGATGGAATGGCAGAGTTTCGGGTTACAAGATGATTAATTCTTGTAATATACAAGACTGTTTTTATACCGACTGTGATTACGCAGAGTGGTATATTGACAAGTTAGGCGACCTTAGAGCAACAGCAATACACCACGATGGCAGAAATAACTATTTGTATCGTGTATTTAAAAGTAATGTAACTGATTCACAAATAGAAAATTTGCAATACAAAATCTACTGTGATACTGTTACACGAGCCGATATTACACGAGTTACAACAAGGCTTGGTGATTACTTTGCCGACTACTATGGTTTTAAAATTAATAAAGCCAAAGGAGCATTAAAAACTTGTATAAATATTATATAGAAGCCACGCAGGATAAATACTTGCGTGGTTATTTTATTAATTTAAAGACAAATAGTTAAACAATCCATAGTGCTATAACTATTTATGAAAATATTTTTACTATTAAGGAGAAAAAAGATATGTGTACAGAAATCAAAAATTATACTGAAGAACCATCAAAAACAGAGTTCTACCCTACCCCAGAAGATATGGTAGAAAAAATGCTCAGTTATATAAATCTTGGTAAAATTCACACTGTTCTTGAACCGAGTGCAGGCACAGGCAATATCTTACGAGAGATTGCCAAAAGCAAATCATCGGATTATAAAGACAACTTCAATGTTGACTGTCTTGAGATTGATAATAACCTTAGACAGATTTTGAAATATAATTTTTCAAAAGAAAGAGAGAATGATATTTCTTCAAAAATTGAACAGCTTACACCTACAAGAAGTTGGGATAGAAATATTCACGACTATGTATATGAGGAAATAAGCGAATCTCAAAAAATTGAACTTGAAGCGTTACGATGTGAAAGCCGTCATTTTTTTAAGAATGGTATTCATATTGTTGGTGATGATTTTCTTGCTTTTCATACCAACAAGAAATACGACCTTATAATTATGAACCCACCTTTTTCTAACGGCGAAAAACACCTTTTAAAAGCCATAGAAATGCAGGAAAAGGGCGGTCAGATAGTTTGCCTTCTTAACGCTCAAACATTGCTTAATCCCTTTTCAAACGAAAGGAAAGCACTTGTTAATAAGTTAGAACAATATGACGCAAGCATTGAATACATCAACGGTGCATTTTCAAATGCGGAAAGAAGCACAGATGTTGATATTGCCCTTGTTTATATTTCTATTCCCGATAAGACAAATTATTATAGTGATATTCTTGATAATCTTAAAAAAGCTCAACAGTATTCTGAGAAAGAATATGAGGCTACCGACCTCACAATCAACGATTACATTAAGTCAACGGTACAGAGATACAATCTTGATGTAGGTTTAGGTATTAAGCTTATAGAAGAATACAAAGCCCTTGAGCCTTATTTTAAAGGCAGCTTTGATGATAATAATTATTATGCAAAACCGCTTTTGTTGCTTGATATACCAGAAAGCGATTTAAGCATAAACAATTTTTTGAGAGGAGTTCGTATGAAGTACTGGAACGCATTACTGAGGAACGAAAATATAATGTCTAAGTTTACAACAGAGCTTAGAGAACATTATATTAACTTAGTATATAAACTTGCCGACTTCGATATTTCAGAGTTCAATATAAAGACTCTGATATGCGAAATGAATACTCAAATTTATCAAGGTGTTGAAAATGCCATTGTAGGTTTATTTGATAAATTCACAATGGAATATTCGTATTATCCTGAATGCAGTAAAACCATTCATTATTTTAACGGTTGGAAAACCAACAAAGTTCATAAGATAGGTAAAAAGGTAATTATTCCTTTTCACACCTATGACAAATATAGTTGGAGTAGCACAGGCACATTCAATATTTCAAAGATTGCAAATATGCTCAAAGATGTAGAAAAAGTATTTGACTACTTTGATGGTTGTGATGATATTCATACAAATATTTATTTTGTACTTGATAAAAATATTAATATGGGTATTGCCAAAAAAATTGAGTTGAAATACTTTTATGTTACCATTTACAAAAAAGGTACAGTACATATTGAATTTAAAGACCAAAAATTAGTTGACAGATTCAATATCTATGCTTGTCAACATAAAAACTGGCTGCCACCGACTTACGGAAAAATTCATTATGAGGAAATGACTCAAGACGAAAAAGCCGTTATTGACAGTTTTCAGGGTAAAGAGAACTATGAGAAAGTTCTTTCCGAAAAGGAGTACTATCTCTCCCCTGTTGTGCCTGAAAATGCTTTGTTGCTCGCAAGCGGAATGTAACACTCATTACATACAAGTTTTGTATCAGATATTATTTTACAAAACTTACTCCGAATGAGAGGAAACGACTTGAAGAAGCCAAAGCCGAAGAAGATGTTATCGGTATAGAGGAAATTGATTGGAACTAAAAAATATAATCATTTTTCTAAAGATGAGCAGAGGAAAATAAAATCCTCTGCTCATTTATTTTATACTAATTTAAAAGGAGTTTTACTATGACTAAATATGCTGTTTTATGTTACTGTTATTCAGTTGAAAATAATATTCATCATTCTGAAATACTTGCTATTTGTGATACTGAAGAACAGGCTTATGCTCGTATGGAAGAAGATTTTAATCGTTGCTTTGACATTGAAATCGGCAAAGGCAATATAAAAAGCTTCTCTATTGAACACTGTTGCTATGGAGAGGCTCTTATATGTAGTAATGTTACTACAATTTATTGGAATATTGAAAAAATTGAATTTTGAAAGTGAGGCTTATTTATGGAAAAATATCTATATAAGGAATGTTTATTATGAAATACTATCTTAGCAAGCCGTTAGGCAAAGAGGAAATCAAAAGCATTAAGAATGTTACTGAGGTACATATGTTTGACAAGCCTTACTTTGTGCAAGAAGTAATGTCAAAATCGTATGGCTATGTAACTTGTTCTAAGTGTATAGGCTACTACGATTATGAGCGTCTGGGATTGATTGCTGTTAAGGAATACACCCTTACGCTCAAATACAAAGGTAAAGACAGTTGGGGCAGGTATGTTTACGAGGACCAAAACGGTAAGCTTTGGAAGCATATAGACTGCCTCTCATCAAGAGAGAAGTGCATTGAAAGGCAGGATACTCTTTATTCCGCATATAACAATGAATTTGAAGGAGAGCCTGACTGTCATATGAATCCAATATGCTCAGCTAATTTTATTTGCTGATACAACAAAAAGTCGCAGGGACTAAACTCTGCGACTTAACATAAATTATTATATTTATTTAAAGGAGATTGCAAAATGAAAATTACAAATGATAATAACGGACGCATTGAAATCTACACACCATACAACGAGGGCTTTGTAAAAGAACTAAAACGCAGCATAGGCGGTAGAAAATGGGATATGGACAAAAATTGTTGGACAGCACCCGAAGAAGCGATAGACTCTGTTAGAGAGCTTATGCTCAAGCATTTTGGCGAAACAGATATATCTGATACACCTAAAGTTAAAGTTGCTCTTGACTTTAGCGAAGATGTTAAATCGGAAGATATGTGTGTTACTATTTTTGGCAAAACAGTCGCACGAGCTTATTCAAGCTGCTCCGTAGCAAGTTTGCCAAGTGATGTGGTTTACCGAGCAGGAAAATGCAGGGCTGCCGGTAGTCGCAAATATCCGTTTGTAATGGTAGAAGCAGGATCAATTATTGTTTTAAGTAATGTACCAAAACCGATTATTGAAACCGAAACACTACCTGAAGGCGTTACATACACAATTATGAGGCAAGAACAAAGCGAAGCTTCTCTCAAAAAAGAAAGAGAAAGATTGCTTGAACGAATTGCCAAAATTGATGAGGAACTTAAAAGACTTGCCTCTTGCTGATTTTCTGCTTAAAAAAGTAGAAAAGAAGTTTGAAGTATGATATAATATTTTAAAGAAAGAGGATAATGTATTTATGCCAACAATATGTATGTTTAGAGGAATAAAGGTTTATATAAATTGGCGTGATCATATGCCGCCTCACTTTCACGCAAAGTATGGCGACAGTGAGGTAGTTGTATCAATTAACGATATAGAGGTATTAGATGGTGCAATGCCAAATAAGCAGCTAAAAATGCTTTTAGGCTGGGCAGCCTTTCACCAAGAGGAATTAAAAGAAAATTGGGAACTTGCAGAGGCACAGCAAGAATTATTCTCCATTGAACCTTTAAAGTAAAGAGGTGGTAGTTTATGCCAAAGTCAGTTGAGTATTATCTATCGCAAGGTTTTGACCGCCCTATGGCGGAATACTTTGCAACCGGCAGAAAAAAACTTGTTGCAGTCGCTCCACAAGAGAATTTTTCACTTTTGCTCACATACGAAAATGGCGAAAAGCGTGTGCTTGATATGAAATCCACACTTGAACAGGGCGGCGTATTTACACCATTCAGACAATACGAAAACTTTAAACGAGTATATATTGACGATTGCAATAATGTTGCGTGGGATATTGACCCGAATATTGATAGCAATGTTGTGTGGAACAACAAGGTTGATATATGCTCCGACAGTTGTTATGTTGACAGTGTTCCGCTTTAGAGGTGTATTATGACCGAATTACAATACCAAGCGTTTTTTTCTGTAATCGTTGCCGATCTGGCGAAAACTATGTTGTCAACGATATTGATGAATACTTAAAAGTCAGAAATGCAAATATTTAAAACAAAAGGCAGAGGAAAAGGTTATCTTTCCTCTGCCAAATTACAGATTACACAACTATATGAGGCAGCACTTTAAGCTAAATGCTTTTGGTGCTGCCTTTTTTATTTTATAAATATTTAAAAGAAGTGGGGGAGAGCTGCAAGTTTGTTATTCCTGTTATACCTTTGTTTAAGGTTGAAGCTCTCGTTCAGGGTATAAATTTGTACCCTCGTTTAAGCTTGGAGTCCTCTTTTAGGGTATAAATTTATACCTTCGGTTAAGATTGAAGTTCTGTTCAGGGTATAAATTTGTACCCTAATTTAAGGTTGAAACTCCATTCAGGGTATAAATTTATACCCTCTCGGTTCATATAAACACATATAGTTACTAAAAAGTGAAAAGGCAAATATTAACAAAGCAAAGTATCACTTTGTCAAAATTTGCCTGATTTGCAACTTTATTGTTGACAACAAAATTGTATATGTTATATAATATATCTTATGGAAACACATAACAAAAAAGACTCCAGCCGACAATAAAGGTTGCAAACTAAAGTCTTTTTGTTATGAGATTAAAAATTGAATACCCCATATCCAAAATCAAAGAATACACATTACTCTGACGATTATCAAGTGTAACAGTGAAAGTATTGTCTTTATTAAATACGCCACAACCTATTGTGCGTTAGCAGCAATAGCGAGCGAGCCAATCATTACCGCAAATAATGATTGCTACCTCACGAAATAATGAGCCAGACAAAAGTGTGAAGGAATAGGAAATAAATTTCTATTTGAGCCAACTTGTGAAAGTTCGCATAAACCGCCATTAGAGCAAGCACCCTGTCGGGAGATAGTGTGCCATAGATTGTAGAGTGTTTAAAGCGTTATACACCTGCACTCGTTCATTGTCGAGGAAGGTATGATTTTGGATACCCAAAAAAAGAAAATGGAGCGGATGATGGGAATCGAACCCACACGATCAGCTTGGAAGGCTGAAGTTCTACCACTAAACTACATCCGCTTATCTCTGTAACAAATCATATTATATCATTACAGATAATATTTGTCAAGCGTTAATTTCAGATTATAAACATTTTAAGAAAATTTTAACTGTTTTATATTAAACTCTAAGTTTAACTATGATTATAATTTTAACATACATCAAGATATATATACAGATTACTTACTTATTATTTTTACCGAAGGATAACTTATTATATCTTTGATAATCAATTATAAAATGTTGGTAACACGGAAAAATAGCAGAAAATGCCAAATATTGAAGGTTAGTTAATATTAACTTTGATTTAAAACCACATTTATAAAGAGTTTATAATATAATATCTCAAATAGTATTATATACAAGTAGTAAATTTTAATAGTAATAATATACTATAAATACATCTGTATATTTAAATAAATGCATTTATTATGTTAGAATGTACAAAGAAATATATCTCAAATTGTGTAAGCGTACAGATGTAAACTTTTCACTCGGTGTAAGTATGATTTCAATGTGAATATTCAGAATAGTTTGCAGTTATATACTTGTTATGGTTCTTGATATGGGCGTTTTAGGTGTATGGATCGGTATGTTTGTTGATTGGTATGCTCGTGCTGCAGCATATCTTGCAAGGTATTTGTCAGGCAGATGGAAAAAGCATAGAATGATTTAAATATTTAAAAATGGAGATAAATTTTGTTTACCCTACCGTCACAATTATAAAAGTTTGACCAAACTTTTATAATTGCCGTGCAAAATATTCCGGTAAATCATAATTTATAAACATTACTCCGACATATATAACAAAATATGATTTTAAAAAGCAAAGGCCCTCGAATTTTTATCGAGAGCCTTTTATCTTTTATCTTTTTTATAAATCAAATTCAAAGTACGGATTATGGTACAGTGAAAATGTTATAATATGGTAAAGACAAACCTAAATTGCCAAAGTGAAGTTCGGATTTTTGAGGAAAAAACGAGAAATACCACGGGTTCACCTTGACAAAAGAGTATGGTAAAGACAAAATCCAATTTGGATAGATTAAAAAGGTGGTGTAAATAAATATTATTTAAAATCCATTTTGGAAAGATTTATTAAATTATATCATAATTAATTGTAAATATCAAATGTACTAAATTTATAAAAATAAATGTATTTATAAGCTTATTTATAAAAATTTTTCTTAGAAAATATATATTAGGTATTGACAAACAAAATTGTGAACGCTATACTGTAATTAGAGTTGTGAAATATCATAACTTTAATAACAAAATCTAATACTATTAAAATAATATATGGAGGTAAATATGAAAATCTTATTGCGATTTTATTTGCAAAACAATAAGCTGCCGATTGATTATCGACGAATTATGCTTTCGTTTTTTAAACGGTCACTGTCAGATATTGCCGAGGGAAAATATTATGAAAAATATTATTTTACACCGGAACGCAGAAATTTTACTTTTGCGGTGAATCTGCCTATGCCGAAGTTTTCTAAAACGGAAATTCAACTCGGGAAAAATCAACTAAGCATTACTTTTTCAACGGCTGACTATAATACGGGATGTATTTTTATGTCTGCTTTTATAAAGCAAAAGGACAAGCCGATTCCCGCTCCGCTCGGCAACGAAATGAAACTTGTCAGTGTTAATCTTATGCCGGAAAAAAATGTTACTTCATCATCCGCTGTTGTGAAAATGCTTAGCCCTTTGTGTATCAGATTACATAAAGCCGAGAACAATTCGGATAGGTATATTTCGGTTGCTAATCCGAATTTTACGGAGATTGCAAAACAGGTAATTAAAGAGCAGCTTGTTGAAAGCGGTTTTGACGAGAAGTTAATTTCAAACTTTGAAATTAAACCGTTAAACGCAAAAAAAACAGTGGTTTATCACTACAAAAACTACATTGAATGCAGTTTAGGCAGTTTTAGTATTAATGCCGATAAATCGGTTATTAATTATCTGCTGAAAAGCGGTATAGGTTCACGAAAATCCGCAGGATTTGGCTTTGCCGAGCTTTTATCGGAGGGAGGTGAACCGAATTAATGAAAACAAAGATTGATTACTTTGATTATGACACTTTGCTGCAGCCTACCGATTGGAGGTTTGCGGCAGCCGTTGACGGTTTATGTAAATATTTTGATTACTTTGGAATTGTTTACAAAGTCCTCTATGATGTTGAAGAAAAGCCCGATAATTATATCCACGGCTTTGACGGTATTATTTACAAAAGTGAAGATATAACAGAAGAAAAATATCTTGAGTTTGCAGAGAACTATTTTGAAAAATATATGACTCACAAAAATATTTTAAACATTCTTGAAAGTCAAGAATTCAGTGAAGAACAAATTAAATTGGTAAACGACCTTGTTAAGAGCAAAACAGTTCTTAAAGGGCTATTTGACAAAATAAAATTTAATGGAACAAATAAAGATATTTTTATTTCAACCATTGAAGAAAACAGGGCGGAAATTATAAAGAATATCTTTAAAAACGGCAATAACCTTTATAAGAATTACTGCAATGAACGACTTATTTTTACCGAAGATAACAGCACTTGCAGACTTAGAGGCTACAATGTTGACAAAGACAGAAAAACAAGTAATCTCGGCTTTTGTTTTTCAAAGGAAAGTTTTGAGAGCAATGATATTTTAGAATTTGATTTTATACCGTTTGCTTTCTCAAATCCTGATATGAGAGAAGCTTATTTTGTGAATAACAATTTTTCTGTTAAGTCTTTAACTCAAACAAACTATGCTTTTTCAAATCAACTTAGCAGTACAGAAAATAAAGACGACAAAAACAAACTAATGCTTGTTTTGCAAAATTCAAAGGATTATATAAGCTATGATGTTGAAATTATATCAAAATCTCAAGATAAGGCTTATTACGAAACATTCTTTGTACGACTTGAAAGATTAAAAAAGTTAAGAGAATTATCGGGGAAATCATTAAACTTTGTCAAAAAAATCAATGATGATTATTGGTTTAATCTTGAGAAAGAAGTTTATATGCGTTGTCTTAACAATGTGTTGCTTGACGATGTAATTTTAATGATGCTTAAGTTTTATTTTGATGATAATGCCGTTAAAGGCTATATAAAAAGCAGAACTGATATGCTAATAGACATAAATGTATCTTGGAAAGGAAATGATATTATGGATGAAATTAAGTCAGCAAAAAGTTGTGGATTTTTAACTTCCAAAAAACTAATTGAAATGAAAAGCAGTAATAAAATTAATTCATATAAGCAAAAAATAATCAGTGCTCTTTGCGCACATGATTACGACAGAGCAAAAGAGATTATACTTAGTTTGTCTGCTTATGTCGGAATGGAATTTTCATTTTTCTATACATTTCTTGAAAATGCGGAAGAAAATAAAGATCTTGCATTTGCTTTTGCAAGCGCATTAATTGAAGTAAGTTCAAAAAATAACTAATATAAAGGAGATTTTATTATGAAAAATAAAGCATTAACATTAACTGTAATCGCAAATATGACAAGCAACTACGGCGAAAGCCTCGGTAATATTTCAAGTGTACAAAAGGTATTCAGAGGCGGAAAAGAGTACGCTACAAGAAGTCGTGAGAGCCTTAAAAACGCTATCTGTGTTCAGTCGGGCTTTTATGATGATTTACAGACATCAATCGACGGAGCAATGCAGAAACTTGTTAATGAAGATGTAAATGCCGCAACATGCCGTGCACTTGAGGGTGGATATATGTCAACAAAAGATGTTACATACATCCGTAACAGTTCTTTCTATCTTACAGACGCTGTTGCTACAGAGCCGTTTATTAATGATGCCCGTTTTCACAATAACCTTTACCTTGCAACCAATTATGCTATGGCACACGGTTTAAATGTTCAAAACAATGCAAAGGATTGCGGTCTTATGCCTTATCAGTATGAATATGACAAATCATCTAAAATTTACAGTCTTACAATTGACCTCGAAAAAATCGGTAAGGACGAAAACTTTGGTGCAGAGGCAGATAACGCCGAAAAGTGTGAAAGAGTAATTGCTCTTATTGACGCAGTAGAAAATCTTTCACTTGTCGTTAAGGGAAATCTTGATAATGCAGAGCCGATTTTTGTGGTAGGCGGTCTTTCACCGAGAAAAACTCATATTTTTGAAAATGCTGTTTCTGTTTCAGGCAAAAGACTTATTATAGAGCCGATTAAGGAAAAACTTGCTCAAGGTTACAGTTGTGCACTTATGCGTAACGGCGAGCTTTCAAACGAGGACGAAATTGTAAGAGAACTTAATCCTGTAAGTATGACAGAATTTTTTGAAAATCTCAGAGGTCAGGTTAAAGAGTATTTTTCGGAGTAAGGCGGAATTAATATGAAAGCAATTAGACTTCATATAAAACAAAACAGTGCAAATTACAAAAAAGAAGAAACTGTACAAAACCGTATGACATTTCCTTTACCGCCGTATTCAACTGTTATCGGAGCACTTCATAAGGCTTGCGGTTATACATCTTATCATCCTATGCAAGTAAGCGTACAGGGAAAGTACGGTTCTCTAAAAACAAAAATGTATAAGGACGATTGTTTTCTTAACAGTCTTAATGATGACAGAAATTTGCTTGTAAAAATGGAAAATCCCGATATGCTTTCAAGTGCATATCAGGTTGTGGCTACTGCACAAAAGGCTCAAGGAAACAGTTTTGAAAAAGGCATTACAATTAATGTAATTAATGAAAAATTGCTTGAAGAATACCGCTTTTTAAAGCGTACAAAACGCAGAATCGACAAGCATAAAAAAATCATTAATAAAATGAAAACTCGGCTCAAAGAAATGAAAGCCGATGAAAATATTTCTGCCGAAGAAGTAAAAGAATTTGATAAGCGTATTAAGCATATAAAGGCTGTGTATGATGAGTACGAAAAGGTAAAGTATACTATTCCGTATTCCCATTTCAGAACGCTTGCAAAAGGCCCTAAGTATTATGAACTTCTATGCGATATTGAACTTATCATTCATATAGTTGCAGATGAAAATACTATGAATGATATTATGGATAATATCGGAAATCTTACTGCAATCGGCAGAGGAGAGGATTTTGTAGAAGTTCTTGAGTGTGCGGAAACAGAGCTTTTTGATGTTGACGAAGATGTCGATTACGGAGAAGCTGATTTTGATGTTTATATGCCTGTCGAGTATCTCGAAATTAATAAAGACGATATGGATATAATCTCTAAAACGGAAGGCGGATACACAGGCGGTACAAAATATTTAATGCCAAAGGATTACAAAACTGTGCAGTTAAAGGGCGGTATGAGAAAACGAGTGTTTAATCGTGTACCTATTATTTTCTGTCAACTTAACTATATTGAAAACGGTTGTAAAGGCATAATGCTTGACAAAACCGAGAACGGTATATATTCAGTGTTTTTAGCTTGAGGTATTTATAATGAATATAGAAGATAAACTTGCAAAACCCGACAAAACAATAGGACAACATTCAAATGAGCTTATAGAGCAGGCAAAACTGCTCTATAAGCTCGGCTATATAAAATCTGATGATTTATACTCTGATTTACTTGTTTCATGTTTAAAACATGATAACGGTAAGGCAAATTCTCAATTTCAAAAAAGAATTACTAAAGGCGGAAATTTTCAACCTGAACAAGAAATTCCACACAGTATACTTTCGACTTTTTTTATTGATAAATCAGAATGTATAAAACCTATAAGTGTATATTTTGCTGTGCTTTATCATCACTATAACAAAGACTCTCCTGTTACAGTGTTTAAAGAAAACCGTGAGCTTATAGAAAAATTCCTTGCTGAATTTGGCTTTGATACAAACTCTTACAATAAAATGAAGAGAAATATTAAGAAAATCAAAGCTTTATTTGAAACCGAACTTTCTGATGAAGAAAAACAATACGCTGTTTTATTAAAAGGTCTTTTACATAAATGTGATTACAGTGCAAGTGCAGGTCTTGACTGCGAAAAGGTCAACGATTTTTTGACTGATTCTTTAAACAATTGGAAAAATACCCGAAATATACATTACAATGAATTGCAAGAATTTTGCATTAAAAATACCGACAGCAATTTAATTGTAACCGCACCTACAGGTATGGGCAAAACCGAGGCGGGATTGCTTTGGTGCGGGGACAATAAATGTTTTTTCGTTTTGCCGTTAAAAACAGCTATCAATGCGATGTACGAAAGAATTAAAAAACTTTGCGGAGATAATTCTCAAGAAGATTATAAGGAAAGAGTGGCACTTGTTCACTCCGATATGAAATCCTATTATTTGGAAGATTCAATAATTAGCGGAAAAAATTATGATTTTGCGTATGCACAATGCAGTAAACAGCTTGCACTTCCGATTACAATTTGTACGCCTGATCAGATATTTGACTTTGCATTGAAATATGCAGGTTATGAATACAAACTTGCGGTAGCGTCATATTCAAAGTTTATTATTGATGAGATACAGATGTATTCACCTGATGTTTTGGCTGCAATTATTTATGCAATTGAGATGATTCATACTTTGGGTGGTAAAGTGGCTGTAATTACCGCAACTTTGCCTCCGTTTGTAAGAAACGAGATTGAAAAAATACTCGGAACAGATGTAAAAACATCCGATTTTTCTGATAAAGGAAAGCTAAGGCATAATGTAAAAGTATATGAAAAAAACTTGCAGTCTGACGATATTATAAAAATATTTGATGATACAATATGCGATAAAGTAAAAAAATATCTTGTCGTTTGCAATTCAATTGATATTGCAAATAAGATGTACACCGAAATAAAAAATTCGGATATTAACGCAAGTGTAAATCTGTTTCATTCCAATTTTACAAAAAATGACAGAAAAACTAAAGAAAATGCGATTTTGGCAGCCTCTGAAAAAACTAACGAAAGTATGAATATACCTGAAATATGGATTTCAACATCCGTAGTCGAAGCAAGTCTTGACATTGATTTTGATATTCTTATTACCGAGTTATCAGATTTATTTTCCCTGTTCCAACGCTTTGGCAGAGTAAACAGAAAGGGTAATAAAGACTTTTCATCTTACAATTGTTTTGTATTTACTGAAATTCAAGGTAATGCACATCGTTTTGTTGACGATGATATTCATTCGTTGTCAAAACAGGCGATTTTAAGCGTTGACGGAATTATCTCTGAAGTTCTTAAAAAAGAACTTATAGATGAGTACCTTTCGGTTGAAAAAATCGAAAAATCAAAATATTATCAAGAATATCGTAAAATTTATAAATATTATAAAGAAAATGTCGATTATCTCTCTCTTAAAAAAGATGGAATAAGAAGTATTGACAGAAGTGACGCTGTGCCGATTGATGTTTATAATCAAAATGAGAGTGCCATAGAAAAAGCTTTGGATGTTTTAAAATCAGATACTTATTCAAGAGATGATAAACTTAAAGCAAACGAAGAAATACTTGGCTTCACGGTTTCCGTACCTAAATTCAGAATTGACGATTACGAAATAAAAAAATTAAAAATGCCATATACTGAATTACCTGTTATTAACAGCAGTTATGATTCCGAATGCGGCATCAGATTTGATAAGGAAAAGAAAACCAAAAAGCAAGATAAATCTGATGATAACGGAGAACCTGATAATTTTATATGAGGTATGATTATGGACGAAAATAATATTTCGGGTATGCATATTTATTATTACTATGTTTGTAAAAGAAAGCTGTGGTATTTTTCAAACGGTTTGGCAATGGAAAGTGAAAACGAAAATGTCAAAATTGGAAAACTTATAGATGAAACTACTTATAAGCAAAAGAAAAAACATATTATGATCGACAACACAATCAATATTGATTTTATTACCGAGCATAAACTTTTACATGAGGTAAAGAAAAGCAGAAAGATAGAGGAAGCGGGTATTGCTCAACTTAAATACTATCTTTATTATCTGAAAAAGCGTGGGGTAGAGGGAATAAAAGGCAGAATTGATTATCCTTTGCTAAAGCAAAGTCTTAATGTTGAACTTAGCGAAGAAGATGAAAGAGAGCTTGAAAGTGCGGCAGCTGATATAGTAAAAATTATATCGGCTGCTTTGCCGCCAAAATTTGAAAGTAAAAGAATTTGCAAATCATGTGCTTACTATGATTTGTGCTGTATTTGAGGTGATAAAATGCAGGAAAGTTATTACATATATTCGTCAGGCAATTTAACTCAAAAAGACAACACATTAAGATTTACTGCAATTGACGGAAATGTAAAAGATCTTCCGATAGAAAATATTAAAGAAATTTATATTATGAATGAAATAACGGTCACATCTAAATTGCTGAACTTATTTTCAAAATACGAAATACTTGTACATTTCTTCAATTACTATCAATTTTACATAGGAAGTTTTTGCCCAAAGGAAACAAAACTTGCAGGTCAGCTTTTGGTTAAGCAAGTGCTTGCTTACGGCGACTATTCAAACAGATTATCAATAGCAAGAGAATTTATAGTTGCTGCGTCTTATAATATTTACAGAAACTTAAGATACTACAACGGCAGAGGCAAGAATGTGTCAGAGCAAATGGCTGCTATTGAAAATTTGAGGAGAAAACTTGCAGATGTAGAAACCATAGAAGAGTTGATGGGAATTGAAGGTAATATTCGTCAGGAATATTACAAAGCGTGGAATGTAATTATTGATCAGAATATTGAATTTGATAAAAGAGTTTATCATCCTGCCGACAATATGATTAACAGCCTTATTTCGTATGTCAATTCTCTTGTATATACAAAAACTCTGGCGGAAATTTATAAAACCCAACTTAATCCTACAATAAGCTATCTTCATCAGTCGGGTACAAGGCGATATTCTCTTGCACTTGATGTATCGGAAATTTTCAAACCGCTGATTGCGGATCGTCTGATCTTTTCTTTGCTTAATCGAAAACAAATAACAGAAAGCAGTTTTGTAGAAGGACTTAATGGTTTGCAGCTTACCGAAAGAGCGTCACGAATAATTACATCTGAATTTGACGAAAAATTAAAGACAACTATTTTTCACAAAGAACTTAATAAAAATGTTTCTTATCAATTCTTAATCAGACTTGAACTTTATAAACTGATAAAGCACATTATAGGAGAAAAAGAATATAAAGGCTTTGAAATGTGGTGGTAAATATTGTATGTAATTCTTGTATATGATATAATATGTGATGAAAAGGGCAGAAAAATACTTCCAAAGGTATTTAAGATTTGCAAAAAATATCTTGTACATATTCAAAACTCTGTTTTTGAAGGAAACTTAAGTAAAGCAAACTCACTTGCTTTGCAAAAAGAACTTGATGTTTATATCAGAAAAGACAAGGATTCGGTAATAATGTTTCATACCCGTGAAGAACGGTGGATGAATAAAGATTTTCTTGGAAAAACGGATGATAAAACATCAAATTTTTTGTAACGCTTTTATTGTCGACCTGACATAGCACAAAACCCCCGGCAGGTTGACAGAGCCTATAAATCAAGTAATCATCGGTATAGTTGCTTTTGATATATTGAAATGACAGTAATATTTGATAAATATTTGGTATATCGACAAAACAGCACAGAAAAATGCCGATGATTACTTATCATTTTATCCCACGGCTATAAATCTATCCATATTGGATTTTAAACAGCAATGTATAAAAGGCTAAGAGACAGAGTCAGAGGCCTATAAATCTATCCATATTGGATTTTAAACTTACTAAGATGTAGAGGTATAGGTACAATTGAAGAGCTATAAATCTATCCATATTGGATTTTAAACGTATCAGTTAAAGTCTTATCTCTCACATCAGAAGGCTATAAATCTATCCATATTGGATTTTAAACATAAACCTTAAAAATTGATTAATATTATATAAAACCTATAAATCTATCCATATTGGATTTTAAACATTGAGCGTATACATTCTAAATCTATAGATAAGCGCTATAAATCTATCCATATTGGATTTTAAACTGTATATCGGCTAAAGAGAGTTTGACAAACCACGACTATAAATCTATCCATATTGGATTTTAAACAAAGAAGTAGAAGCTGAATTATTAAGAGTATTACAACTATAAATCTATCCATATTGGATTTTAAACACACTCGCTCAATTAAAGTCTATACTTATGATGTTCTATAAATCTATCCATATTGGATTTTAAACAGGAAGTTTGTAATAAGTATGTCAAGTACATTCAACTATAAATCTATCCATATTGGATTTTAAACTTGAAAAACTTACATAACTACCATATTCATCATAACTATAAATCTATCCATATTGGATTTTAAACACTTTGCAAACATTAATTGACATTCAACAGTATTTTTCTATAAATCTATCCATATTGGATTTTAAACTTTTCCCTCTGTAATCATTTTTGTACGTGGATTGGCTATAAATCTATCCATATTGGATTTTAAACTTTGGTTTTTCAGTAACGGATTTATCAGATATGTTTCTATAAATCTATCCATATTGGATTTTAAACGCGCAAAATTATAATTTCAATACTGTTATTAAGAAACTATAAATCTATCCATATTGGATTTTAAACAGAACTGTTAATCGTTCAAAACTTATATCTGATTTCTATAAATCTATCCATATTGGATTTTAAACAAAAAAATTTCAATTAAAAAGACTTTTGAACTTGTCTATAAATCTATCCATATTGGATTTTAAACCTGAAAATTCTTGATTATATTGCTCACTTTGATTTCTATAAATCTATCCATATTGGATTTTAAACCGACAAGATGTAGTATAATTCTACTGCCCGATAAAACTATAAATCTATCCATATTGGATTTTAAACGTACCCGAACCTTGCCAATACGGCACAGTAGTATATCCTATAAATCTATCCATATTGGATTTTAAACATGTAGTATATTTTAGTATAGTAAAGTATTAAAATGCTATAAATCTATCCATATTGGATTTTAAACGCAACATCAGCGATAATATCTGAAATAGTATCAATTCTATAAATCTATCCATATTGGATTTTAAACATTACAGATAAAACAACTTGTATATGTAAAATAAACCTATAAATCTATCCATATTGGATTTTAAACCTTGTAAAATGAATAAATCAATTAAATGTGCTACACCTATAAATCTATCCATATTGGATTTTAAACCTGAAAAACGAAAAAACAATAAAGGTTATTGAGTTTCTATAAATCTATCCATATTGGATTTTAAACTTTTCAGTCATTGAATAATTCTCAATCGGATTATACCTATAAATCTATCCATATTGGATTTTAAACAAAACATATCTGATAAATCCGATGTTGAAAAATTACTATAAATCTATCCATATTGGATTTTAAACAGTCACCGATTTTTTTGCTGATTTTTACTGTTGTTACTATAAATCTATCCATATTGGATTTTAAACATCAGTGGCAAAAAAATAACGGAGTTGTTATCAATCTATAAATCTATCCATATTGGATTTTAAACCAGGACCTCACAATCTAAAAGCAAAAATAAAAAACCCTATAAATCTATCCATATTGGATTTTAAACAAAACACTGAAATCACAAAGTTCACTTCGTGGGGTACTATAAATCTATCCATATTGGATTTTAAACATTTTTGCTGAATTTTCAAGAATAGATACTCCCTCACTATAAATCTATCCATATTGGATTTTAAACTAATTGTCTGTTTCGTTGCTCTCTGATGTTCTGATACTATAAATCTATCCATATTGGATTTTAAACAAATACAACCCTGCCTATGCGGTCAATTAATGCCCTTCTATAAATCTATCCATATTGGATTTTAAACAATGAAAAATTATTTCCGAGTTCGTCAAAAACAAACTATAAATCTATCCATATTGGATTTTAAACTAAATCAGACAAAATAACATTACAATTAAGATTAACTATAAATCTATCCATATTGGATTTTAAACTGTTGCATATTCTCAATATTGCTAATGCCCATTTCCTATAAATCTATCCATATTGGATTTTAAACTTTTTTTGAATTGCTTTGTCAATCGTGCTACTACAGCTATAAATCTATCCATATTGGATTTTAAACAAATCGAACACGCAGTCAACATCGTTCTGCAATATCTATAAATCTATCCATATTGGATTTTAAACTTTCAATGTTTTCAACGGCAATCGCGGGGAGAGAATCTATAAATCTATCCATATTGGATTTTAAACATTTATTAGACATAGCATATTCAAATACCATTCGCCCTATAAATCTATCCATATTGGATTTTAAACCTAACTCATTAATTGACCGTATCGGTGTAGTGTTTCCTATAAATCTATCCATATTGGATTTTAAACGTTTTGGGCAGTCATACATTTACAATTAACAAAGATCTATAAATCTATCCATATTGGATTTTAAACTGAATTCTTGCGGTTGTATGGTCAAATTACCGCAATCTATAAATCTATCCATATTGGATTTTAAACGTTAATTCATTTTTAGAATTATTAACAAAATCTGTCTATAAATCTATCCATATTGGATTTTAAACTTTCTAAAGTTATCAAAAAAAGTGATTGCAAGTTCGCTATAAATCTATCCATATTGGATTTTAAACTGCTCACACTTGTTCGAATTGGATAATTACCAAATACTATAAATCTATCCATATTGGATTTTAAACTTGCTCATTCCGTATGCAAAAGAAATGTCAGGCATTCTATAAATCTATCCATATTGGATTTTAAACTTTGGTTTTTCAGTAACGGATTTATCAGATATGTTTCTATAAATCTATCCATATTGGATTTTAAACGCTTGTCACCCACACGCCCCACGAATATAATAAAAACTATAAATCTATCCATATTGGATTTTAAACATTCAAAAAACAGTAAGCAAACGGTTGATTATATTCTATAAATCTATCCATATTGGATTTTAAACATATGCCAAGTGGATATTTTTTTCCGGACTTTTCGGCTATAAATCTATCCATATTGGATTTTAAACCTCGCAACAGGTGGCGGCTCTGTTAGTCCCACCCTGCTATAAATCTATCCATATTGGATTTTAAACAGCACATTTGTGTTAAAGCCAAGATTTTTTAAGTCCTATAAATCTATCCATATTGGATTTTAAACCGACAAGATGTAGTACAATTCTACCGCCCGTCAAACTATAAATCTATCCATATTGGATTTTAAACGCAATACGCTTTCGTCTTCTGCAACATCTGCGATAACTATAAATCTATCCATATTGGATTTTAAACAAAAATATTGCTGAATATCAATTAATGTTTGCAGGGTCTATAAATCTATCCATATTGGATTTTAAACACATAAAAACCTTCGCTGTTGCGGATTGGTATATAATCTATAAATCTATCCATATTGGATTTTAAACGTCTCAAAATGGCAAAACTTGTGATGATAGTATTATCTATAAATCTATCCATATTGGATTTTAAACAAATCGAAAACGCAGTCTATGTCATTCGGTAATATTCTATAAATCTATCCATATTGGATTTTAAACTTTTCGGAAAAATCATTTAGAATTGCTGTTGTATCACTATAAATCTATCCATATTGGATTTTAAACTAAATCAGACAAAATAACATTACAATTAAGATTAACTATAAATCTATCCATATTGGATTTTAAACATACGGTACAGTAGTATATCCGTCAAGCTGTACAACTATAAATCTATCCATATTGGATTTTAAACCCGCTTGCAACATAAAAATTACCGTTTAGTTTAAACTATAAATCTATCCATATTGGATTTTAAACTGTAGAAAATCACCTACATAAAAACCCTCCGAGTTGCTATAAATCTATCCATATTGGATTTTAAACTTTTGTAAATGTCTACATACTGTACATTGTGCTAACTATAAATCTATCCATATTGGATTTTAAACTAACAGCTAAATTATATAACAATGTATATGGTAAAATCTATAAATCTATCCATATTGGATTTTAAACATTGTTACAGATAAGATTTGTGGTTTTAGAAAATACTATAAATCTATCCATATTGGATTTTAAACTTTTCGGGTTGCGTTAACTCAAAATCAATATTGTAACTATAAATCTATCCATATTGGATTTTAAACTCTAATTGGCGAGACATCGGTGAGGAATTAGCTGAGGCTATAAATCTATCCATATTGGATTTTAAACTTATATATCATTACTTACATATCATTCCTACGAACCTATAAATCTATCCATATTGGATTTTAAACTAATGCGTGGGTTAATTTCAATTCCCAGAATACCTACTATAAATCTATCCATATTGGATTTTAAACTTTCAAATTAAATTAAAGTTTAATAAAAGGAGACAACTATAAATCTATCCATATTGGATTTTAAACATTTTCTTTGCGTTCTCTGATGAGCAATTCAAAGAGGCTATAAATCTATCCATATTGGATTTTAAACGCAATGCACGAGACTATGTAATCAAGCCGGAAGCGGCTATAAATCTATCCATATTGGATTTTAAACTTAATTGGCAAGGTGCATATGATGTATGTTCTTGCCTATAAATCTATCCATATTGGATTTTAAACAGATTATTAATTGGAAATGTTCATTATTTCAAAGCCTATAAATCTATCCATATTGGATTTTAAACTTTGGAGAGGGTTAGCGTTAGCCTACCCTGTTTGGTCTATAAATCTATCCATATTGGATTTTAAACGAAACATTCAGTGTGTACGATACATTTTCTCAAGCGCTATAAATCTATCCATATTGGATTTTAAACGACGGTGACAGCAACAAGTCACGCTGGGACTTAGCACTATAAATCTATCCATATTGGATTTTAAACATTTCAAAATATCTTGTATATATTAATTATTTCGTCTATAAATCTATCCATATTGGATTTTAAACCAAAATATATACTATTATCGGCTCTAATGAATTACTATAAATCTATCCATATTGGATTTTAAACGAGTCAACTACTCAGCCTAGTACCGGGAGTGGGGGCTATAAATCTATCCATATTGGATTTTAAACTTGAAATCGTCATAGCTTACATCAATACGAGTTATACTATAAATCTATCCATATTGGATTTTAAACCTTAATAGTCTGAATGACCTTTTGGATCCGGCTTTGCTATAAATCTATCCATATTGGATTTTAAACTAGTTCACATATTAACTATTGCATTTAGTTGATATGCTATAAATCTATCCATATTGGATTTTAAACGCACTGCTAAACGATAAATCTCGATTCAGATACTATCTATAAATCTATCCATATTGGATTTTAAACATTATGGTAAAAATTGGCTAAATGCGAGCGTGGGTCTATAAATCTATCCATATTGGATTTTAAACACGCTGCAAACATTAATTGACATTCAGCAATATTTCTATAAATCTATCCATATTGGATTTTAAACGAACTTAACACGACTGACCAATGGCAAAAAAATAACCTATAAATCTATCCATATTGGATTTTAAACAATGAAAAGGACACTTTTTGATTATATCTTCAGATCTATAAATCTATCCATATTGGATTTTAAACTTAACAAAAACGGGATATGTAAGAAGATTTTGCCGCTATAAATCTATCCATATTGGATTTTAAACCACCACAAAAGTGTCAAAATCAGGTGTATCATCTGACTATAAATCTATCCATATTGGATTTTAAACCACGATTTGGAAAGTATCACGGAAGGCAAGTGGAATCTATAAATCTATCCATATTGGATTTTAAACACAATCAAGCAAAGCCCGATATAAGTTTTGAGCGACCTATAAATCTATCCATATTGGATTTTAAACGAAAAAAGCGGAAAAAAATATCCGCTTGGCGTATGGGCTATAAATCTATCCATATTGGATTTTAAACACAGAATAGAGTTGAACTTTGTAACACCAAACCCGTCTATAAATCTATCCATATTGGATTTTAAACAAGAATATTACTTCTGATAATATTATATATAAAGCCTATAAATCTATCCATATTGGATTTTAAACTAATAAACATCTTGACCTACTCCAAATTGCCATATACTATAAATCTATCCATATTGGATTTTAAACTGTCAAATTTGGCGTTCTTGTTTCGTTGCTATTTTCCTATAAATCTATCCATATTGGATTTTAAACTTTAATTATAATTATACTACACTTCTGTTCCAAACTATAAATCTATCCATATTGGATTTTAAACCAGCGTAAGAGTGTCAACTATAAACGCAAAATCAACGCTATAAATCTATCCATATTGGATTTTAAACCCAGAAGAAGTAAGTGTATAAGATTGTGATGCAGACTATAAATCTATCCATATTGGATTTTAAACACTATTTTTTTAACATTTGCCATATTCCTGTCTCCTCTATAAATCTATCCATATTGGATTTTAAACTTTTTATACGCTGCGTCTTCCTGCAGTAGTAATTTATCTATAAATCTATCCATATTGGATTTTAAACCAATGAAAGCGTGTCCACAATAAAATCTAACGGAACCTATAAATCTATCCATATTGGATTTTAAACGCAACCGTGCGGAAGAGTTCATCAGGCTTATGGTAGACTATAAATCTATCCATATTGGATTTTAAACATTGGTATCGGCATTATGGGCACATTTATTGGAATTCTATAAATCTATCCATATTGGATTTTAAACTTTCTAATTACACTTTCTTTTAAATCGTCAAGTTCCTATAAATCTATCCATATTGGATTTTAAACGTGGTTCTTATTCTTTTTTTGCTCTAATTAACAATGCTATAAATCTATCCATATTGGATTTTAAACGATAATTCTACTAATGTTACATTAATTTCCGTAAACTATAAATCTATCCATATTGGATTTTAAACAGAGAAAAAAGTAAAATATTGTTAGTCAAAACTTGTCTATAAATCTATCCATATTGGATTTTAAACAATTATGTTAAATATGTGGAAAACTCAGCTTTTCGGCTATAAATCTATCCATATTGGATTTTAAACAATGCTTGACCGTCAGATAAGGGGATTGCTTGAGTCTATAAATCTATCCATATTGGATTTTAAACCAAGAATTTCACAGTCACAAAACCATTTAAACAATCTATAAATCTATCCATATTGGATTTTAAACTAAAATCTTCGGCGGTGTTGCTGAGGTTGACAGAGTCTATAAATCTATCCATATTGGATTTTAAACTACCGTTAATTGTTTCTGCTAAAATCATAATAATTCTATAAATCTATCCATATTGGATTTTAAACAGCTGATTAAGTTTTTCCCAATTAGCAGCCACTCTCTATAAATCTATCCATATTGGATTTTAAACCAATTATCCATATTAACTAATCTTAAACTTGATAACTATAAATCTATCCATATTGGATTTTAAACAATATTTTATGGCTTTTTCGCAAAGCGGACAATATAACTATAAATCTATCCATATTGGATTTTAAACGTACCGCTGTCGCCAGTGAAAAATAAGCATTGCATACTATAAATCTATCCATATTGGATTTTAAACTTAGCTATAAAAATTGAATAGAGGTGAACACTTTGCTATAAATCTATCCATATTGGATTTTAAACCGCAAAATTCATCATTAATATATGCAATGTATGACACTATAAATCTATCCATATTGGATTTTAAACTTCAAAGCGTACAGGGAGAATTACTCTTATTTGTCTATAAATCTATCCATATTGGATTTTAAACATAACAAACATAATAATTTCTTCAACACCTGTTACAGCTATAAATCTATCCATATTGGATTTTAAACAAATATAAGCTATTGCTTGCAGAGGACAAGGCATACTATAAATCTATCCATATTGGATTTTAAACTGCAAAATAATATCGTTTTGATTGTTTATGCTTGTTCTATAAATCTATCCATATTGGATTTTAAACAGAGCAGACTGCCAAAGCGACACTAATTCATCAGTTCCTATAAATCTATCCATATTGGATTTTAAACGTGATGAAGAAGTTTGCAAAAAGTGTCAATTCAAACTATAAATCTATCCATATTGGATTTTAAACGGGATAATGGGTATTCACGGATTTAAAAGGCGTCTTCTATAAATCTATCCATATTGGATTTTAAACACAAGAAAACAGGTGAGTTAGTCAGCTTTGGTAAAACTATAAATCTATCCATATTGGATTTTAAACTATAATCTATTCAAAAAAATTACGGAGGTAAAAAACTATAAATCTATCCATATTGGATTTTAAACATCGTCAATAAACAATTCATCTATATTATCAATACCTATAAATCTATCCATATTGGATTTTAAACCAATCAAGCATAAGCATACACATAAGCTTATCACGCTATAAATCTATCCATATTGGATTTTAAATCTATTTGAGCTATTATCAATGCTGCTCAACGCTATCTATAAATCTATCCATATTGGATTTTAAATGTTAAAGTTAGTCGAATAGCTAAACAAGCTGACATTCTATAAATCTATCCATATTGGATTTTAAATTCTTTATTTTCGTGTTCATCGTAATGCTCGCCGATCTATAAATCTATCCATATTGGATTTTAAAGCTTGATACCTTAAGAGCAATAGCAGAAATCGCCTGCTATAAATCTATCCATATTGGATTTTAAAGTAATAGGCAAGCCAAAATCGCTATTGTCAGCATTTTCTATAAATCTATCCATATTGGATTTTAAAGTATTTTCGTAAGCCTCCGCAGGTGAATAGAGTTGTGCTATAAATCTATCCATATTGGATTTTAAAGGTGAGCTTTGCCGCTATTGAAGATAGGGAAACAGTACTATAAATCTATCCATATTGGATTTTAAAGAAGCTCCCTGACGGTTGTACTGCTCAGTCAATCAAGCTATAAATCTATCCATATTGGATTTTAAAGTTATGTGCCGATGACCTCAACGCTTAAAGGTGGTGAGCTATAAATCTATCCATATTGGATTTTAAAGAAAGCTCGAAGAATTGTATCAACAAGTCCGTCAGGATATAAATCTATCCATATTGGATTTTAAAGACCATATAAATATCAAATTGCTTATGTGTATCTGCTATAAATCTATCCATATTGGATTTTAAAGTTGTTTTATGAGGATACAGGAAATGTTACCCTGTACCTATAAATCTATCCATATTGGATTTTAAAGCTTTTTCTTTCTAATTCAAGTATTCTTGGTTCTAATCTATAAATCTATCCATATTGGATTTTAAAGTTTTTTCAAAGCGTCTAAAATGAAATAACGAGCACCTATAAATCTATCCATATTGGATTTTAAAGAGCAACTCAACGAAATAAATTAAAGTTGTTGAATCACCTATAAATCTATCCATATTGGATTTTAAAGAAGTATCAGCAAAAGCAGAAACGCAACTAAAACAGACTATAAATCTATCCATATTGGATTTTAAAGTGAACAAACAAAGCTCCATTGGTGGAAGTTCCACGCCTATAAATCTATCCATATTGGATTTTAAAGAAAGTAGTTACAAAGACATTTTTTAAACTGTCAATCCTATAAATCTATCCATATTGGATTTTAAAGATGTTTAGCTAATTGCCAGCGAGACTTGTTAGAATCCTATAAATCTATCCATATTGGATTTTAAAGATAGTTACACATATACCTTTATCAGAAATTTGAACACTATAAATCTATCCATATTGGATTTTAAAGACTGAAAATTTTTAAAGTATGCGTTCAGTCATAGCGCTATAAATCTATCCATATTGGATTTTAAAGTGACCCACTTCGGGACGGAAAAATTAGCTTATTCTCTATAAATCTATCCATATTGGATTTTAAAGGAAGATAAAGCTGAATCTTTCTGCAGCTGTTCTGCTTCTATAAATCTATCCATATTGGATTTTAAAGTTTGCAAGCTTGTCCTTAAGTTCAAGTATAATGCGCCTATAAATCTATCCATATTGGATTTTAAAACTCGAAATCGCAGTCTCAATAGGCTTAATAAGTTCGCTATAAATCTATCCATATTGGATTTTAAAATATAGTGTTTGGTATGATAAAAAACCTGATCCTAACGCTATAAATCTATCCATATTGGATTTTAAAAGCGAGTTTCCGGTGGGGATTTCGCTCGCGAAATCTCGCTATAAATCTATCCATATTGGATTTTAAAAGCGAGTTTCCGGTGGGGATTTCGCTCGCGAAATCTCGCTATAAATCTATCCATATTGGATTTTAAAAGCGAGTTTCCGGTGGGGATTTCG
>OGNF01000563.1_pt1 | contig 39665 bp, 37 predicted proteins | sample 1573321 | NCBI WGS metagenome assembly OGNF01 (sample SAMEA2581911, study PRJEB24529) | metagenome | biome: Human gut stool | place: China | collected 2011 | reverse complement strand
TGATTCTGAAACACCAAGGAAATCACTTGTAGCCGCAACTTTGTCTCTGGTTATCTTTCGAATCAGAAACACCTGTTTTTTCATTTCGCCAAGTTCTACATTTTCCCTGTCTCTCATCTGTAATGTCATGTATTATCTCCTCCATTTTTCGCTGTTTTTTTACCTTCTGAGCCTAAATAAAGAATGGGCATCTCTCCCCAATGCACTGCGCATTCATATCACTATACTCACATTGCCTATGCTCATACTGTAACGCCATACCATAATGGCTGTTCACATACTCTATTCCATTCTTGAATGCTATCATCGCATCCCGTTTGCAACATCTAGGTCCATTTATAGTTCCCAGCTCCCCTATGGCTGCTGATGTATACTGCATATGAGCTCCCCATGTGCCATCAGCGGATAGTGGTCCAGTGCCGTCAATTATGGCAAGTTCCGCACCTATGGATGTTATAGCACCGCAAATTCCCCATAAGCCACACATCGCCCCCGGCATGCGCAACCCCTCGGACATGAGTTTATCCAGAGCAACATCAATGTCTATGTTTCCACCTGCATAGCAGGGGGGTTTATTAAGGATTGCCTTACAACAAAAAAGCGCCGTATTGCTACGACGCTTTTGTCTTGCTCGGAAGATGGAGCAAGGGAACGCTATTCAATTATCTGTTGTACTTTTTCTTTCTGCTGACAACCGTTGTACTGATGGCTGCACCGCCGCTGACAAGCAGCAGAGAGAGCCACAAGGCAAGATTGAAATTATCACCGGTCTGGGGAGATTTGGAATCGTCTTTCAGCTTCACCGTTACGGTGTCGGCTTTTTTGATTTCCTTTGTACCGTCCTTGTCGCTGAAATACTTGCCACAGCCTTCGCAGTACCAGTACTCGATATTGCCCTCGGTGGTCTTTGTCGCCGTCTTTGCCGGGAAGTGCTTTAAGTTGGTGTGGTTCTTCGGATCAAGCTCACCGTATTCCGCACCGCAGACTTCGCACTTTGCCTTGTCCTTGCAGGTCGCTTTCCCGCCGGTATGCTCAGTCAGCTTCTTGCCGCAATAATCACACTTGTGGTCTTTGTTATCGTCTGCACACTCGCTGATTATATAATCGCATATATCACATTTGTGATCTTTGTTTGCATCGATGCAATTCTCCGTTTGCGTGCCTGCAGAGCATCCGTCAACGGTGCAGGTGCGGGTATGGGTGCCGTCTTCGTTGGACGTCCAAGCGCCCCAGTCATGGTCCAGCGCATTGCCGGAGAAGAAGGCCGCCTCATCCGCCGTGCCCTCGGAGCTCAGACCGCAGACTGCGCAGGACTTGTAATAGAGCGCCTTTCCCGTGCAGGTGGCGGCGGATTTCAGGTACTTTGCATCCACGGTCTCCGCCGTGAAGTCGTGGGGCAGCTTTTCGCCATACTCAGACTTGCATACCTCGCAGACGGCTTTTGCGGTGCAGGTCGCCGTGCCGCCGTGGCAATTCTCGGTTTCCGTATGGCCGGTGTCACGCTTACAGATTCGGGTGTGGGTCTTTTCATCGCTGTTCTGCGTCCAAGCGCCCCAGTCGTGATCCAGCGCATTGCCGGAGAAGAAGGTCGCCTCATCCGCCGTGCCCTCGGAGCTCAGACCGCAGACTGCGCAGGACTTGTAGTAGACCGCCTTTTCGGTACAGGTTGCAGCAGACTTCAAATACTGCGCCTCTGCTTTTTCGGCAGTGAAGCTGTGTGCCGCCATCTCGCCGTATTCGCCGCCGCAGACCGTGCAGACAGCCTTGGCGGTGCAGGTCGCCGTGCCGCCGTGGCAATTCTCGGTTTCCGTATGGCTGGTGTCACGCTTACAAATTCGGGTGTGGGTCTTTTCATCGCTGTTCTGCGTCCAAGTGCCCCAGTCGTGCCCAAGCGGTTCGGAAGATCCGCCGCATTCCGTGCATGTCCTTCCGCTTGTGCAAGTCGCCGTTCCGCTCCATTTGTGTGACGCTCCGTAAGACCATTCCCTATTACACACCGTGCATGTAGTATCGCATATGTGCCAATTATTATCTGTGTATCGATAAGTCACCCTTACCGCTTGTACCTGGCCGCATTTACGACAAAACGCACGATCCGCCGCATATGCCGTCATAGGCATAACAGCCAGCATCAAGCACAGTATGAGCACAACGCTCAAAATTTTCTTATTCATATAGTTTCCTCTCCTTTGCTGTCCTTTGACAGCTTAAAATCGTATTTCATTTCCAGCATTGCAAACAGCTTATACATAACCTCTGTAGCAATTGCTTCAATATCCAGTGATTGAATAAAGGCAAGCACCTTTGCCTGTTCTTCCTCTGGCACACGATATACTCTCATTGCTGCCGTCAAAAAACGGCTGAGCTTGCGTTCCAACGGAAAATGAATATCACATTTTCTCGCCATATAGCTGCGCATCAATCCCGCCGTGCCAATTTCCATCTCATAAAAGTCGCTCTCGGTATCATCGGGAAAATTTTCACCAAAAATCTGCTTCAGCTCTGCTGTGGTATGCAGGTAAATATATTCCGACGTGTCGGGCAGGGAATAGGCTTCAATGTAGATTTCTCGCAGGTTCTCATTCAGTTCAGTCAGTGTCAGTTGGATCGCCGTTTCCACCGCATAGGCGTAAACCGGCGGCAGCTTGCTGTCTGCAATGCTTCTTGCCACGCCGAACTGTCCGCCGAACATCGTTTCGGTTAATTCCAGCAAAATTCTGTCCTTGGTAGGAAACAGATTCAAATAGCTTCCCCTTGCAACACCTGCTTCATCCACAATCTGACTGACAGAGGTGTTTTTATACCCCTGTTCCAGAAAGAGACGGACGCACACGGTCAGTATTTTCCTCTTTGTTTCACTGCTGTCTCTCCGCAAATATATCGCCTCTCTTTAAACGTTTTAGTACGCATACTAATAATATCATAACAAGTGCAAAAAGGCAAGCGGTATTTGAAACTTTACCTCCGTAAATTGTGACATTTCCGCAAACGCTGGCTTCTTCCATTACTCACGGAACTTTATGACTTCTTGAATACTACCCGCAAAGGAAAAGCCACCGTCGCTTGACAGCAGCCGAGAAAACATTGCTTCTGCCTGCTCGTCGAAGTCTGCAAGGTAATCGTTCAGCTTGCCGGTAGTCAGCAGCTCAGCATACAAGCTGACCTTGTGCTTTCGGATATATCGCAGGTTTCGCTGTCCCCAAATGCCGATGGGTCTGCCCTCCGGCTCGTCCTCTCCAGCAATCAGGTAGTAGTCCCCGACAAGCTCATAGCGCAAGCCTGTCCGTTCGTCCGTGATGGTTTCCACCTGCGGTTGATGGTTTTGCATTCCCCGGAGCATAGCACCTCCTGACCGTTGGACGGCCAGAAGGGCTTACCACAAATCTCGCAGACCTTTTGACGGAAGGTGTGCTCTCCCTTTTCGGCAAAGCGTTTCTTTTCTTTTTCGGCTTGCTGATGGGCTTTTGTACAGTCGGTGTTGCAAAACCTCTGCCTTATGCTGTTCGGATAAAACTCTTTGCCGCACTGTTCGCAGATACGCTTCAGGTACTTATGACCGTCATTCGCCGCCCAGCGTTCCGCCTTGGTTTTTCCAACCAAAAGTAGCCAACAATATAACTTCTTGTATATATTACACACGTAGTATTTCAAGATAAAAAAATATAAGTTCATCATATCAAAACTCCTTTATAATAAATATTACATTTGTAGTATTTGTTATAAAGGAGTTTATTGCTGTGTCAATACTAATTACTTATAACTTCGCCCTAAAATAAGTAACTCCCGGCAGCACCGAAACATTCGTTCCGATCCAGACGTTATCTTCCACTGTGATAGGCAAGGCAATCTCTAAATGTAACTTTTGCTCCATCATCATATATACTACAGCTTATACTGCATGAAATTACCATTATGAACAAATCCGAAATCCGTATACAATTTAACACCCATGTCAGATGCCGTGATCTGTATCGTTCCACATCCATAATCCCTTGCATCATTTACAACACGGGATAACAGTTCCTTTGCAATGCCCTTTCTTCCATTACTTGCATCCTCCATTCCAGAGTCCCTTTTTCCTCCAGGATAGTTAAACACGTTGTTCTTGTTATATTTATTCACTCTTCACCAGTTCATCTATCAGCTCTATAGCCTCCCTGATCATGCCATCACAGTGCACTTTCTTGATTCCACCCTTTTGTGCATTTGCCTTTAACAGATCGACACAATCGGTCATGCCATTGTGGTTATCTGCTATCCTGCGCCTGAACTGATTTATCACGTATGGATTTTCAACGCCCAGAGCGCCAAGTACCATAAGTCCTCCTGTGATCGCACCGCATGTCAAGCCGCACTTCATGCCACCACCGAAATTAGCACTGAGCTTTGCCGCCATATCTCCTGTTATTCCGAGCTCGTCCGCGTAAGCCCGCAGGATGGTCTGCGCACAGTTATTGACCATCGGTGTCTCGTTTCTTATCTCCATAGCTTTTTCTACGTGTTTGTTCATTATGACTTCCTCCAATCCATATACAAATAATCATTTGTTAACCATCAAAATTCCTTTTTATGTATCCCTTTGAGGAATTTCCCCATTACAACTCTATATAAAAAATGGCGGGGAGTCTCCCCGCCTAATTAGGTTGGACCTGGGTCTTACGACCAGCCCAGACAATGTGACATGTCACATTTATATCGTATGTTGATGATAACATAATTATGTTATTCATTCAATAAAAAGTGCAATTATTTTCAATAATAGTTATATCCTCACTCACTGATAATCTTCCTGCTGCACAGATACGTTATAAGGAAATATCCGCCATATATGATTACCACGATGGCAGCCGTGATTCCGATAGCACCTGCTATATCATACGCTCCCATAGTGTCAAGGATCTTCGTGCTGACCATCATTCCAAATACCGAATGGACTATGGCGAGAGCAAGTGGGAATACGAAGAATAGTCCCATCTGCGAGAAAAGGGCCTTGTTGATCATGTGCTGATCCACGCCAAGCTTTCTGAGCATCTTGTATCTCTCTATGTTGTCTGTACTCTCTGAGAGCTCTTTGAGTGCGAGGATGGCTGCACCGGATATGAGGAATATGAGTCCGATATACATACCTATAAATGATGCGATAGCTCCAACTCCCACGCTGGCTGCCTTAATACTATCTTTAGTGTTTACTGTGATAAGTCCGCAGGTCACATCCTTATTCGATACCTTATTTATAATCGTATCGCTATCCTGTATGGCATCTATGTCCTGATTGGCATACTTTCCGATGAAATACTCTTTCGCGAACTGTGCACCTTCAATGGCTGAATCCGGCACGATAAACACACCTGTGTTGAGGGGCTGAGTGGCAAGCTCTATATCACCATCTATACAATACGAGATAACCGGTTTAAGCTTGTTGCCATATACCTCTATCTCTTTTTCCTCCTGAAGTCTCTCATCACGGATCTTAACGAATATTCTATAATTTGCCAGGATTGCATACTCGTCATCGGCAAGCTGGATCTCCGCTTTGTCATAAATCTTTGCCACCTTGTTGTAGTCAGACTGTGATATGATCTCCTCCGTTCCCTCAAATCTAGACAAAGCGTTTACATCTATTCCAAGAGAATCAATCAGAGCCTCATCTCCCAGATAGTTTCTGATTGTAAGTGTAGGACATGTATATGTGTGTACGTCAACGTAATCTGAGAAGTATGATCCAAGATCCACATTATTTTCACTATATACATCTTCTATGCTCTTTCCATCAGTCACCTCAAGTTTCTTCAAAAGATCATTTGTCTCACTGTCATTACCCATCTCGTCCTCGTCATAATAGATTGAATCACTGCTCTGGGTTTTCGATATACTCACATCCGCTCTTGCGTACTTTGCAATGCCCTCATTTAAGGAATTCTTCACTGCAAGCGCTGATGAAAGCACGCATATTGTCACAAAAAGCATCAGACAGATGACTGATATTGAAAGTACATTTGTATTTACACGGCTGCTCATCTGTCTGACGACAAATGTATTGAGTCCCTTATAGTACACATTCTTCATGGATGACACGATCCTGAAGAGCATTCCGGACACTGACCAGAAGAAAAGCACCGTTGCAACGCATCCGACCACGATCCACTTGTAGAGATCTTTCATGTACATGTCATTTATATCGGTAATTACCGCATGATAAGCATATCCAAGTGATACAGCTGATATCAGGAACACGATAACTGATACCCATGGATTCTTGATCTTGACGTTCTCAGACTTTCTTCCATTCTGAAAAAGGTCGATGAGCTTACATTTGCTGATGATAAATGTGTTGAAGATTATAACCACCACATATATGATTGCAAAATACAGACAGGTCTTGGCAAATGCGCTGCCCGAGAACACAAAGCTATATGATGACATATCTGCATCGAACATGTTTGCAACGAGTACACTTGTGAGCTGTGAGATTCCTATTCCGGCAAGAAGTCCTACCACAAGTGATACAAGTCCGATGATAAGTGTCTCTATGAAAAGCATTGTGGACACCTTGCGTTTTCCCATTCCAAGGATGAGGTACAGACCAAATTCTTTGTTGCGCCTCTTCATCAGGAAACGGCTTGCATATATGATGAGGAATCCGAGCACAAATGCGATGAACACGCTGACGCCCGCAATCATCTTGCTCATGAGCTGCACGACCTGTCTTGTGTCAGCCGATATCTGGAGCATGGCGGTCTGCGTCTCTATGGCATTGAACACATAGAAGATTGCAACACCGAGTACCAGAGTGAAGAAATATATGGCATAGTCCTTTATACTCTTCTTCATATTTGATACGGAAAGCTTAAAGAGCGTCATTCAGATCACCTCCAAGCAGTGTCACGACATCTATGATCTTATTGAAGAACTCTTTTCTGGTATCTCCTCCTCTTCTAAGCTCGTGGAACACCTTGCCATCCTTGATGAAAAGAATCCTGCCTGCATAGCTGGCTGTAAATGAATCGTGTGTTACCATGAGTATCGTTGTCATGAGATCCTCATTCAAATGCTTAAGTCTCTCAAGCAACAGCTTTGCCGACTTGGAATCGAGTGCTCCCGTAGGCTCATCTGCAAGCACAAGCTTTGGATCAGTGATGATTGCTCTCGCAGATGCTACTCTCTGTTTCTGACCGCCCGACATCTGATACGGATACTTCTTCAGAACACTCTCGATCTCAAGCTCCTTTGCAACAGCCCTGACCTTCGCATCTATCTGTTTTGCAGGCACATTCTGTATTGAAAGTGCCAACGCAACATTCTCATACGCCGTGAGTGTGTCAAGAAGGTTGAAATCCTGAAATATAAATCCCAGCTCCTCTCTCCTGAACTCGTTGAGCTTATTGCCCTTGAGTGTTGTGATATCCTTGCCGCTCACATAGATGTGGCCGCTGCTAACCTTATCTATAGTTGAAACGCAGTTAAGCAATGTCGTCTTACCGCTTCCCGATGCACCCATGATAGCAACGAACTCTCCTGCCTCCACATCAAATGATATTCCATCTATGGCCTTTGTCATATTGGATTTGTTTCCATAATACTTCTCAATGTTGTCAATCTTTAATATTGTTTCCATTGAATTTCCCATTGGATTTTCCATTGAAATGCCTCCTCAAATGTTTGTTTATTACTGCTCTCACCATTGAACATATTTGCAGTTTACACATTTTGAAAGCAATTGTCCTTTTTTCATTATTACCTAACATTACAATTCTGTAACCTTGGGGACGCTCACCCGATCCGGTATCCCACTATCGAAAAACGCAATTTTTATATCATCCAATCTTGTATATATCATTATGTCCAAATACTATACTCACATCTGTGTATTCATCCACCTTTGACGTTATATTCAGCTTATGTCCCAGCTGCCTGCACAGATTGTCTATTATATAAAGACCCATACCTGTGGATTTCGCATGTTTCCGGCCATTTTCCCCGGTAAATGATTTCTTGCACACAAGTGGAATATCAGACTGTGGTATACCTATTCCATTGTCCTTTATGTGCAGAGCCTTGCCGTCACCCACTGCTTCAGCCCAGATCTCTATAGTCTTTTCCTGTCCCCGGTCTATATACTTGATGCTGTTGCTCACGATCTGATTTACCATAAACTCAAGCCACTTTGAATCCGTCACAACACATTCATCCACATCATGAACATTCAGCGATATATCACCATCAAGCAGCATATCCTTGTTCTTCAACGCCACCCTTCCGATGACACTCTTAAGATTTGTCTCGGCAAATCTGTAATCCGCCGCAGCATGCTCCGCCCTCACATAGTAGAGTACCTGATCCGCATACGCGTCGAGCCTTGCAACCTGTTCCTCGTATTTTCTCGGGATCACATCCCTGTTGTTGTGGCACATGAGCACCAGACTGGCTATCGGAAGCTTGATCTCGTGAACCCAGATCTCTATAAAGTCCTTGAAATCCTCCACGCTGTCCCTGTACTTTCTCACATTCTCATTCATGGACTTGTTGATGTCGTACATAGCTGAATACACCAGCTTGCCCTCGTAGAAGTCAGGCTCGTCCAAAGTGTCAAGTATGAGATACTTCTGATCCAGTTCATCCAGATGTCCAACCAGACTGTTGTAGAACTTATATTTTCTCAGATAATCGAAAGCGATAACCGAGACGGCAAATATCACAGCCACTATGACGAACATAATTCTCATCTGTAACTGTGAGTGAAATGCCATCATGAGCAGATATGTGAATATCACAAATCCCGCATATCCCGCAATTATTCCAAGTTTGTCCTTTATATACAAGCCAAATTTCATTTTACAAAATTACTCCAATCTTTTGTCGCTGTAAATGATATATAACCCCACTTACCCGTCATACAAGTCGGTATCCCTGCTTCTTCCTGGTCTCTATGGCATCATCATATCCAAGATCTGCCAGTTTTCCTCTGAGCCTGCTGATGTTCACCGTAAGTGCATTGTCATTTACAAACTCGTCATTGTCCCATAGGTCTGTCATGATCTCATCCCTCGACACTATCTTTTCCCTGTTGGCAAGCAGCAGCTGGAATATGATCATCTCATTCTTGGTGAGAACCATCTCCAGATCACCTTTGCTGATTGTCCCCTTGCTGAAGTTGACCTCCGCATCTCTGTATGATGCCGTATTCTGGCTGCCCTCCATGCGCTTGAGCACCGCCGCTATCCTAAGCAGAAGTATCGTTGGATTGTACGGCTTGGTGATATAGTCATCCGCACCATAGCTCATGGATATGACCTCATCCATCTCGGAAGTCCTGCTTGTAACCATGATGATCGGCACATCAGATTCCTTTCGTATCTCCTTCACAAGGTTTCTGCCGTTTATCCCCGGAATATTGATGTCCATGAGCACCAGATTCGGCGCAGCCTTAAGTATATCGTCTTTTGTGTGTTCAAAGCTTGTGAGACTCAATGCCTCATAGCCTTCCCCCTCAAGTATCTGCACAAGCTCCTGACAGATGCTCTCGTCATCTTCAACAACAAATATCTTTTTCATCTTTATTTCTCCATTTTCTATTTTCCGATTTTAAGTGGCATGTCCACCAGCATCCTCGCCCTGTTGTAGACATTTAACTTTGAACCACTGGAATCCACATCACAGCTCACTATCATGCCCTGCGGCAGCTTCTTCTGAAGTGAAGGATAAAGTCCTCTTCCGCAGGTGTGATTCGGCATGCAGCCAAATGGCTGGACAGCCAGAACCTTCCGGCAGTCGTGGAGAATATGTCCTGTTATCTCTGCGCCGATGAGCCAGCCGTCACCGGTCTTATACCCCCAGCTCACATATCCTTCCGCCTCACGTTTCATCGTGAAAAAATCCTCCATTGTGTAGAAACCGTATTTTCTAAGCGCATCTATCATGGATTTCTGGATACTTCCAAAGAACTTAAGTTCTGCCTTATACAGCAGTGATTCAAATGTCATATCTTCTGTGAGGTGTGAATCCATATAATACATGGCATACCATGAAAGACCGTTAGTATGGCTCTCACATCCGTTCTCCTCAAGGAACTTTATCATATCCCAGTTTCCAAGATGACAATACTTTATATATAATTCTCCAACGATTCCCACACGCTGCTTTCTCTTGTCACTAAGCTTTATCTTTTCAAAGCTTTTAGCAATCCTCTCAAAGTTTCTTTTCATATGTCCTATCGTTAAGTGTCTGCCCTGCTTTAGATCCTCAGATAGTGTCCTGACCCATTTCTCCCACAGTCGCTGTGCCTGCCCACATTTCACCTCATTTGGCCTGGTCTGGTTGAGCAGTAGCATGAGAATGTCCCCATAGAAAAGACCAAACAGTGCCCGCCATACCATATACGGATGCAGCTTCATCTGACAGTCCTTCTCAAGCCCCTTGACATTTAACGAAAGTATCTTTGTCTGGTTAAATCCGGCATTTATCACGGCCTGTCTTAGCACACGAAGATAATTTGCTCCTCTGCAGGCATCCCCCGCCGTCGGCATGAGCAGCCTGACCCTACCTACATCGTATTTTCCGGACTGTAATGCATCTATCATCTGTCCTGCATTTAACACTATCGGATAACACATGTCATTATTCACATACCTTAATCCCACATCTGTGATGCCATCCTCATTTTCCAGTATGACCGGATGATAATCCTTTGAATAAAACGCATACTTGATAAGCGGAAAATGCGCATCCAGCATGGCGGGTATCAGCAATATATACTTTTCGTTCCATGAATCTTCGTTGATCTTATACATATAATTTCCTCTGCTCAGTATTGAACTCCTCAATATAGAGCAGTATAACACAAAGATTCCCGAAACAATCTTATTAATTCTTGAACTATAAAAAGCACCAATGCTTTGTGGGCATTGGTGCCTATCTTCTCTGTATTCTTTTTACACTACCTCATTATCTTTTACCAGCTCCATGCTTATATTCTCTTTCAAATTCTCTCCAAGCCTGAATACTGGCAGGTAATCAATTGCCATTTGAACCTGAAACTCATTTAATTCAATTTCTACATTATGAATCCGTCCGCTTTGAGGAAGGCACACATGTATGACAGCATAATGTCTATATTCTTCTGAAGAATATATGCCATCTTCATACTTTTTTAAACGAACTACTTTCCTTGATATTCCCTCCACCAGCCGATAATCTATAGCATACACCTTCTTTTCTGTATATGCATGTATATGTGTCGTTCCAAACGCGAGTCCATTCTTTTTATAAACAACGAATCTGGCATTAACATATGACTTTTCTAATGCATCATAGTCAATATCTCTCTTTAACCATTTTCTGACTGGTGCACCAATATACAAGGAAAAATTAAAATAAAACAGTATACCAAATAATAATATTCCTGTAATTCCGAGGAAAAGTTTCTGCATCATCAAACAGACCGATCCAAACATAAGAAACGCCATAAAAAGCATCCAGATAACATACTCTCTTCTTCGAAATCTTGATAATAGATCTTTTTTCATATCTGGATACATAGCTTTCTCAAATGGATATTTGTTTTTATATGTAATATAGTTATGTTGCCACTCAGCAGTTTTGAAATAATTCCCACTGATTATATCTTCATTTTTATCTACAGAACTTCTATCTGCACTTTTTTCTTTGTGATAAGCATATATAAAATATGCTATCATTGCCGGACATGCCGTACATGCACATATTTTTCCAGGCATGTCTCCTCGTACAAAAAAGAAGAAAAGTCCTATCGCAACAATAACCAATATATATATCATCAATGTTAATGGTGTCATTTCCGGAACTTTACGCTGATTATCTTTCATATCTATTGATCTCCCCTAATTCCTCATACATCTTTATTCTGTTCCTTAAAGCAGTGATTCATCGCCCATTCGAAATGCTACTCAAATCTTCGTGGTACAAAAACTTGTATTTGAAAGCTCTCTTGGATGTGCAAGTGTCAGGTACGTGTGATCTCCGTCTTATTATACATTATAAATCTATACGTCACAGCTTATATTGCATAAAGTTGCCATTATGAGTAAATCCATAAGCTGTATATAATTTCACTCCCATATCAGATGCCGTGATCTGAACCGTACCACAGCCATAATTCTTTGCCTCTTCGACAACTCTGTGCAGTAGTTCTTTTGCAATACCCTTACGCCTGTAAGCTGGATTTGTAAACATGCTGGACAGGAGTCCCATCTTCCCACTTGGGCATCCAAAGTATGGCGGTTTTTCTACAAATGACATTCCACTTGTACCTATGATTTTCCCTCCATCTTCAGCAATCCATGATACAAATGTGCCATCCTTCATGTGACGCATATAATAATCACGAAGTGCCGGTCTTAGATCAATATCCTCCTTGGCACCTTCTTCCCGTAACTGATTTATTCTCATTTCGATGAATATATCCAGATCTTTTTCTGTCAATTTTCTGTATTGTATTCCCATCCCATACCTCCTAAAAAATTAGATATTTATCTACAATGTCAGCAAATTCATGACCAGCTTAACCATTATATCTTTTTCTTCCGGATTTGACTCTGCGATCATGAGCGTGATTGCTACAAGCGCACCATCACTGATTCGTTTTTCCCCATCCGTATACAGATTTACAGCTCTGAGCACATCTGCCTCCTCGACATCCAATGTGCATGCCAGCATTTTTGTCTGGATATCAACGGTTTTCTGCAGAGCCGCAAGACGCTTTTAATTGATTGCGTATCCCTGAATGATATACTGTTTCAGGGTTCTGTTAGCCCACCTTCTAAATGCAACACCACGTTTAGAGTTCACACGATATCCAACAGAAAGAATCATATCCAGATTATATATCTTTGGTTTTCTTCCTCCAGTACTTTTGTCGGAAAATCCGACAGAAGTTTCATCCAGCTCTCCAGAAGATAAAATATTAGAAATGTGCTCACTTATCGTAGCATGTTTTACTTCAAATAACTCTTCCATCTGTTTCTGTGTCAACCAAACCGTCTCCTGTTCAGGACTTATCTGAACTTCAACATTTACATCTCCATCTGAAAATAATACGATCTCATTCTCCATTCATAACCATCTCATTTCAAAACCACACTCACTGTCACCCACATATTTTCACTATATACTATTTCTCATTATATCTTAACAAATCCATTTAAGCTATAACCTCATAATATAAAATGAACCCGCCAGCCCTGTAGTAGTTGCTGACGGATTCGTTCTTTTCTAATATTCTCATTTCCACACATCTTCAATCCCGGAAATGCAGGTGTTAGGTACATGCGAACCTATCAGGCATAGACAGACGCCCCATAGTTCTTTATCTGCCTCCTGCATTGTTAATTGCATTTGCCGAGCTTTCAGTTTATATCAGGAGCAATAAACCTGCAAACATAACAACTCCTATAACATTTGCTTTTGCCGGCAGTTTCGTTGGCATAATGACAATTGCCAGTGGCAGCAGATTGAAAATACATGCCCAGGCTGGAAGTGATGTTGTTCCAGTCACAACTGCTATCAGAAAACTGACAGCAAATACCAGCATTCCCGCATATCCCAGATACATAGTATAGCATGTTGTCCTAAAGAAATCCCAAACGGCGTGCAGTGCTTCTTCTGTCAGATTTAATTTTACAAAGAACCATTCCACCAGACAGCAGAACAGATGATGCAGTGCCAGATTGATAAACATAACAAGAGTTGCAACAAACATTATCATATAATACGTTTCAGAAAACTGGCGCATCCAGTCACACAGAGCCAGATATCCGAAAATCTCAAGTGTCATGGCAACTACGCCGAGCGCCATGGCAAACGACAGATTTTTAAGCGGCATCCCCTTAAATGCAGTACTTGTTTTTTTATAATCCTTAAAACTGGCAAGATCCACTTTACCATTTGGTGCATATGTCAGTAAACAATCCGAGATTCCACAGAACACATGACCAACCAGTGCCATGATCATAAATATTTTCCATTGTAACATTGTTATTATCCCCCTTGTTATCTATTTTTTTATATCCCATAATTTTTCAATCAATCATTCATTCACTAGGATTTTCCTCTCTAAAATATGACTGCCCTGAATGTTAGTTGTTCCTAACCAGATTACCATATTTTTTTTCCAAAGTAAATAATTGCAGATAAATAACTGTTCATAAAAAAACAGATGACTGAATTTTCAGCCACCTGTCAGATATTATCTACTTCTCAGATTAATATTGATTACCAAACATATATTCGATTCACATTATCCTTTTTTCCTTTGGATAATGCTGTGCTATCTTATTCACCTACTGTCAATTTTTCCGAAAATCTCATACAATATCAGATCCCGCATACGTTCCATCGTCTCTTCATAGACAGCCTGATGAAGGATATCTCTTCCCTCCGCAGCAAGCACATATATCTTGATAAGATTTGCCACAAGTGGAATGTTCACATCTGGGCGGACGCCCTCCATAATCTGAAAAAAACGCTTTCCGATACCTGTCTCTTTATTAAGATCAGGTCTTGCCTGCTCCGGAAGCATCTCAAGTAGTCTCTGTTCATCCTCCGGTGTCAGACTTGGGAATACACTATATCTGTCATCTATCATCATCTTCAGATACGTCCTCGCCTCAGCAGGTCCAGCCTTTTCTTTTCCATTAAGTGCAAGCTGCAAATATTCCGGAATCTTTCTCCGCCTGTATGCCATCACTTCATACACATACTGCTCCTTTGACTCAAAGAAATTGTAAAATGTACTTACACCAATTCCTGCCGCCTTAGTAATTTTGGCAACCGACATATGGGTCATCCCATATTCCTTCAGCAGATCAAATCCCGCATCCAGCATTTTTCCCCTGTACTCTGCCCTCTCTTCCTCTGTAAATACACGTTTTGCCATGTGGACCCCCTTAAGGTAAAATTCTACTCATTCCTATTATTTTCCTTCAAAGCCTCCACCATGTCAATCCTTGATATTTTTCTTTTCTGAAGAAACAGTGACAGCTTATACGTGATCCATGTAAGTACAAATCCAAGGACAATAGCTTTTACAGTCAGGACAGGAGCCAGGAGCATTCCATAATTTTCTATGGTGTCTGAATATCCAACCTTTACAAATGCATAAGCTGCCGGAATTCCTATCAGGAAACCTACGCATACAAGAATATGATTAACATTGAGCACTCTGTTTACTATCTCTTTTCTGCTAAACCCAAGGACCTTCATGACTGATATATTGGTCCCGGTCTCGGACACGATCATATTTATGACCAGATACAGGATAAATACTCCAAGCACTATTCCAAGTATCTCTATGCCGATAATGATAGCCTTCATCGGTCCCATCAGGTTTTCCATTGTATCCGCAGATACTTTCATACTCGTCTCGCTGGCCACCAGATTCTTGTCGAGATCCAGCTTTTTATCACTTATGATACAGTTATAGGTCCCCGGATCAACACCTGCAAGTTTTGTTGCATTATCCCTGGAGGTGTACAGATAGCAATGGGTATTGTCCGTCACCACGCCGCTTATCTTAACCCTGTGTTCCTTTAGATCTGCAATATTGTAAAATGTCAGCTCATCTCCGGCATTTACCCCATAAGTTTCAGCAGCCGCACTTGTGAGATAATATTTGTCCAGATCCAGTTTCTCGCCTGTATCCGTCTTATCTGGGAAATACATAGAGCCTTCATCTATCCCCTGTGCAGACAGCTGAACCATATTACCATCAATCTCATAATAATTCTGGAACAGAGCCTCGCCTTTATCCGGAGATCCATTTCCAAGAGTTTTTAATCTGTAAAGATATTCATATTTAACCGAGCTTGTGAGCCCATCATGCATAAGACTGTCAAGACTGTCACTCATGATAAATCCGGCAAGAATGCAGAAGGCTGCCACACATACACCGATGATCGTAACTACACTTCTGCCCGGGTGCCCTATGACACTTCTCACTCTCATCTTAAGCTGCGTTTTTGCATGACTGTTTCTCATTATACGGATTGCCCTACTGTCCCTGCCTGTATTTCTGAGAAGGTCAACCGCAGACTTCCTGAGCAGCTTTGCAGCCTGCAGGGCTATCGCCAGACAATATGCAAAAGATGGCAGAATTAGCGCAGCCAGTATGGACGCTGTATCATACCGCACTGTATAATCAATCGTCTCAAAATCGTATGCTATATAGAAATATGTTATAGCCCTTGTGACCGGGATGGATGCTATCGTTCCAAGTACACTTCCCACAATTCCCGGAATCAGACCGAATCGCATATAATGTCCTATGATCTGCTTTCTGGAAAATCCGAGGGAAATGAATGTGCCAAGAAGATACTGTTCATTTCTGATATTTCTCCCTAGCACCATCACGATAAGTGCCAGTACTATTATGAACATAACTGGCGCATACATAGTAGCAATTTTTGATACCTCGTCACCCTCATTTACAGGCATTGATATTCTCGTATTCGTGGTTGCCGCCAGATAACTTGCTATGACATACTCGTCATTCAGCTTTTCCCTGACTTCCTTCTCATTATCCCTGTTGTATTTTATCGAATAATACCCAGTCTCATCAGCTGATATCTTCTCATAATCATCATGTGTCACAACCATAACCGCAAATTTTGATTTATCAACATATCCTGACTGCTTTTCAAGCATATATATGTAATCTGCCTTTGTCGCAAATGCTGATACCTTATATGAATAATCGCCAAGGCTTACCTCATCGCCAACTTTAATTCCATGGAGATCTGCAAAATTCTGGGTTATGAGAGCCTCACCATTTTCAGGCATGCTGCCGTCCCGGACATTGCACAGATTGAGTTTTTCCGGCATATCAAATACCCTAACCGTGAGTCCGTCCACGTCTCCGCCACTAAACTTCAGATCCTTATATCTGCTATATTCCATGACCACATCATAATCACTTTCAAGAGTCTTCATGTCGTCCTCAGATATAGGATTATAAGTGACAAATTCAGCATCCTCAGTCTTATACTTCTCCACAAAATCATTTATAACCTTCTTCATGTTGTGACCTGTCGATAACGGCGCAATAATAAGTATCGATATGAGCACAGTAAGAATGGTGCTTATTATATAGAAGGATATATTTTTCTTTACGCTGCGCACAGCTCTTTTGTTGATCGTCATATTACAGCTCCATCTCCTCTACACTTTGTTTATTTTCATTTCTTACATTTGCCACTGCCTTGCCGTCCTTGATCCTTATAACACGATCCGCCATGCTTGCAATATTCTCATTGTGCGTAATTATCACAATGGTGGTTCCGTATGTATCGTTCATAGCCTGAATTCTTCGCAGCACATCTCTTGATGACTTTGAATCCAGCGCACCCGTGAGCTCATCACACAGAAGAAGATCCGGTTTCTTCACCATCGCCCTTGCGATAGCCACCCTCTGCTGCTGTCCACCGGAAAGCTCCTTTGGAAAATGCTTTTCATATTTTACAAGTCCCAATTCCTCCATGAGTTCATCTACTGGTAATGGCTCTTTTACAAGCTCAGCCGTCATCTCGATATTCTCTCTGGCTGTAAGGTCAGGTGTGAGGTTATATGACTGGAATATAAATCCAAGTCTGTCTCTCCTGTAAAGCTCAAGTTCTTTGGCAGACATCTTTTCCAGATCCACCCCATCCACCATAAGTGCTCCTTCCGTGGCCTTATCAAGTCCACCAAGAATATTTAAAAGTGTACTCTTACCACTTCCACTCGGTCCCAGGATTACTACTATCTCTCCTTTTTCCATACTGAAATCCGTATGGTCCAGGGCATACACTGTCGCCTCACCCTTTCCATATTTCTTTACAAGATTCTTTCCTTCAATATACATTCTGCATCCTCCATACTCATACTTTATGCGAATATTTTTTATATTTCATTCGCATATATGTTAGTCTATGCTAACCAGGATGTCAATAGTATTTGCGAATATTTTTAAACTTTAATTCGCATATAATTTTCACTACGTTAAAAATATCTGATTATGAGAATACCTCTCTTCAAAATTCTCAGGTTATCATGTCAATTTATCGTGTCAATCGCCAAGTCTTGTACAGCCACCGATTACAACTCGCACTTCGCAAAAAAAAACAGGCTTACGTCGAGTAAACCTGCTTTAACCTTGCCATATAATCTTTTTCTTCTATCTGGCGGAGCGCCTTGACACACGCAGTGCCCATGTCGCCATCATCTGCATATTTCAATTCAATTGCTATACCTATACGTGATTATAGTATAGCGGATTGACTTTCAAAAAACAACAGCATTGGCTGCAATAATAAGCAGTACCGAAAGCAGCACAAATCCAAATCCGAGTGCTCCGATGATTCTGACACCACACTTCTTGAGTGGCATGAGAACTATAAGTGAACCTATAGGATTAAGGAAGGCGCACCACTTTGGAACAGGAAGTGCCCCGGTAAGGATCGCTGCTATCACTGTAACCGCAATGCCGAGCCAGAGCATTACGCCTGCCAGGTACATTGGCGGATTAAAAATCGGATCGATGGCTTTGATAACCTCATTGTTTTCATCGTCAGACATCTTCCTGCAGAGTTTCTGGTACAGGAGCGGTTTAAGGCAGAATACAACATGACTCATAAGACCTGTATAACATCCAAGCAATGTTACGATCTTAAGAATACACGCAAGTGTTGTATTCTCTTTTGATATCATATCAGCAAGAAGCCACATGACTATATATCCTCCCGGCTGTCCCAAGAATGAAAGCCAGAACGACACCTTAAATCTCTTTGAGGTCGCATCTGCCCACCAAGGGCAAACTCCATCAAGCTTAATATTTTCACTTTGATTTGGCATGACAAGCGGTACATCCGCAAAAGCTGCCAGAAATCCACTTATTATTCCAAATATTCCCCATGCAACATAACTATTCATGATTTTATCCTCCTTAACTGAACACCAGCCATGCAAAATTTGCCTTCGGCAAATGGCTGTAGCTATATCTCACGTATTCATAGAAAACCTAACACGTCCATCTTTTTCTATGCCAGATTGTTTCAGTTTCCTAATTCTTGTTTGTCTTCACTAACCATATTATAACACCCAAACAAAAAAATCTATTCCAAATATCCGTTTTTATTCCATTTCTAAAACAAAACCTGTGTACACAAAAAACAAGTGCATTTTAGCCGATTCATAATCTGATTATGTTTCGGCAAAATGCACTTGTTTGTCAAAATTATTATATTTTATTCCAGAATACCCTTTGCAAGCTTTTGCTCCTCATCTGTAGGAGGATCGATTCCCTCAAGCTTATATGGTATTCCAAGTCTCTCCCACTCAGTGATTCCGAGCTTGTGATATGGAAGTACCTCAACCTTATCGACAGTCTTAAGAGTGTCGATGAACTCCTTTGTCTTCTTCAGATCATCCTCATCTGTCGTGATGGTTGGCACCAGTACGTGTCTGATCCACATATGCTTACCCTGATCTGACAGGTACTGTGCAAGATCAAGAATGTTGCTGTTGGAGAATCCTGTGAGATCTCTATGCTTGTCATCATTGATCTGCTTGATATCGAGCAGGAACAGATCTGTGAGCTTCATCAGCTCATTGAACTTGGAGAAAAATGGCTCCTCCCTTGTAAATGGATTGCCGGCTGTATCTATTGTCGTATGAATACCCTCAGCCTTCGCAAGCTTGAAAAACTCGATGAGGAAATCCATCTGCAGCAGCGCCTCACCACCGCTCACTGTTATACCACCGCCGTTTTTCCAATATGGCTTATAGCGGAGTGCCTGCTTTAACAGATCCTCAGGGGTCCTCGCCTCGATCTTGACGCCCTTATCCTTCAGCAGCTTTGTATTCTCTTCTATCTTCTTCTCAAGTTCTTCTCTCTCAGCATCGCTTGTTTCATCTGAGTAAAGCTTACTATAGTCTGTCACAAGATTCCATGTCTCTGGGTTGTGACAATATTTACATCTCATCTTGCAGCCCTGTAAAAAAACTACAAATCTTATGCCTGGACCATCTACTGCTCCAAAGCTCTCTGTCGAATGGACATATCCTAAAACCTGTTTCTTTTCAGACATATTTCACCTCTAAGTTCTTCCTATTCAAATACAACTCTCAATTAATGAAAGTAATTACAAACAAAACTACATGTCTATTATCTCTTATAAAAATGATATAAATACATATTCTTAAAAAAAGTCCCGGAGAGGTTATCCCCGGGACCATGGTTTTACTGTTATATCTGACAAAGCATCTATAACTTCACTGAAAATCCAGCGTCAGCTAAGAATTAAAGTGAGTCATGGAATGTTCTGTTGATAACATCGAGCTGCTGCTCACGTGTAAGTGATATGAACTTAACAGCATATCCTGATACACGGATTGTGAAGTTAGCGTACTCTGGCTTATCTGGATTCTCCATAGCATCAAGGAGCTTATCCTTACCAAATACGTTTACGTTCAGATGATGAGCGCCCTGATCGAAGTATCCATCCATTGCGCTTACAAGCTTTGTAGCTCTCTCTTCCTCATCATGTCCAAGTGCTGATGGGTTCATTGTCTGTGTATTTGAGATACCATCCAGTGACCACTCATAAGGAATCTTTGCAACAGAGTTAAGTGATGCAAGAAGTCCTGATGTCTCAGCGCCGTAGCTTGGGTTAGCACCTGGTGCAAATGGTGTCCAAGCACGTCTTCCATCTGGAAGGTTACCTGTGTACTTACCATAAACTACGTTAGATGTGATTGTAAGGATAGATGTTGTAGGCTCTGAATTACGATATGTGTGTCTCTTCTTGATGTCTGTAAGGAACTCATGAAGAAGCCATACACCGATGTTATCAGCTCTGTCGTCATCGTTACCATACTTAGGGAACTCGCCTTCGATCTCGAAGTCCTCAGCAAGTCCTGTCTCTGCGTTACGGATAACCTTAACCTTAGCGTACTTGATTGCTGACAGTGAGTCGATTACGTGTGAGAATCCAGCGATACCTGTTGCAAATGTACGACGTACATCTGTATCGATAAGTGCCATCTCAGCTGACTCATAGTAGTACTTGTCATGCATGTACTGGATGAGGTTAAGAATATTTACATAAAGTCCTGCTAACCAGTCAAGCATCTTCTTGTACTTAGCAAGTACTTCATCATAGTCAAGGTACTCTGATGTGATAGGTGAGTACTCTGGACCTACCTGCATTGGCTTACCAGTCTTCTTGTCAAGGAACTTCTCATCCTTACCACCATTGATAGCGTAAAGAAGACACTTAGCAAGGTTTGCACGAGCTCCGAAGAACTGCATCTCCTTACCAGTCTGTGTAGCTGATACACAGCAGCAGATTGAGTAATCATCGCCCCAGATTGGCTTCATTACATCATCGTTCTCATACTGGATTGAGCTTGTTCTTACAGAAATCTTAGCAGCATACTTCTTGAATGTATCCTGAAGAGCTGATGAGTAAAGAACTGTAAGGTTTGGCTCTGGAGCTGGTCCCATGTTCTCAAGTGTATGAAGGAATCTGTAATCGTTCTTTGTAACCATTGAACGTCCGTCAACACCGATACCACCAACCTCAAGAGTAGCCCATACAGGATCTCCTGAGAACAGCTCGTTGTATGACTTAATTCTTGCGAACTTAACCATACGAAGCTTCATTGTGAAATGATCGATAAGCTCCTGAGCCTCAGCCTCTGTAAGCTTACCAGCCTTAATATCTCTCTCAATATAGATATCAAGGAATGTAGATACACGTCCAACTGACATAGCTGCACCGTTCTGAGTCTTGATAGCTGCAAGGTATCCGAAGTATAACCACTGAACAGCCTCTTTAGCGTTTGAAGCTGGCTTTGAAATATCATATCCGTATGACTGAGCCATAACCTTCATCTCTTTGAGACGCTTGATCTGCTCTGAAAGCTCTTCTCTCTGACGGATAACATCATCAAACATGTTGCCATCGCCACAGTTAGCCTTATCCTCTTCCTTCCAAGCGATAAGCTGATCAATACCGTAAAGAGCAACTCTTCTGTAGTCACCTACGATACGTCCACGACCATATGTGTCAGGAAGTCCTGTTACGATATGTGTATGACGAGCTGCCATCATCTCTGGTGTGTAAGCATCAAATACTGCCTGGTTGTGTGTCTTGTGATACTCAGTGAAGATCTTGTGGAAGTTCTCGTTTGGAGTATATCCATACATCTGAAGAGCCTCCTCAGCCATCTTGATACCACCATAAGGCATAAATGCTCTCTTAAGTGGCTCATCTGTCTGAAGACCTACAACCTGCTCAAGATCCTTTGTCTCTGGATCAATGTAGCCTGGGCCATAAGATGTGATGCTTGATACAACATCAGCATCCTCCTTTAAAACTCCACCGTTATCTCTCTCAGCCTTCTGAAGTGCCTGAAGCTTATCCCAAAGCTTGTTAGTAGCATCTGTTGGGCCTGCAAGGAAACTCTCGTCTCCATCGTACTGTGTGTAGTTGTTCTGGATGAAGTCTCTTACATTACACTCTTCCTTCCAGAGTCTACCTGTGAATGATTCCCATTCCTGGTTCTGTAACATGATAAAATTTCTCCTTTCAGTGTTTTAATATGTGAAAATGTGACACACTATTTACTTATTATACAGAATAATCCTCTATAATTCAATAATGCTTATCACATTCCTTGCTTTTCATTTGTAAGTATATTATACTTTACTCATAAATTCGGTTGTTATAACCACGTAATGAAGATTTTAACAACTTTTTTTGAAAAAATTTGAGAAAATATATGAATAATATATATTGTGTATGGACAAGGGATAATTTATTACACATATACAATATACTGTGTTTTGAAAAAATATACATCCTATAGCTGAAAGCCTGATTGCACCCCTGCATCATGACACCTTGTCACTAGAATATACTACGCTGCAGACTGCTGCTCTGCATAGAAATAAATAATAAGATGGAGGTTATGTATGAAACTTAAAATTCCTCAATATCAATTGTCTGAAGTACTCAACATGATGGCATTCAAAGGAATCTCGGAAGCCGATATCAAAACCATGATGGATCTCGGGATCCTGCGCGAACACTATTACAGATACAACTCCACGATATTCAAAGCCGGCGAGATAACCGAGGAGCTTGGAATAGTCATCAAAGGCCGGGTGATTGTTGAGAATGTTGACTACTGGGGCTCCAAAAGTATCCTGAGTTCAGCACTTCCGGGAAAGGTGTTCGGTGAAACATACGCCCTGTCCGGACACAAACTCATGATCGACGCAAGAGCAACAGAGCCTACTATCGTATTCCTGCTCAACGCACAGGATATCATGTCCGGCAAATACAACAGTTATCCGTGGCATCTGCAAATGCTCAAGAACCTTCTCCTGCTGTCATCGAGAAGGAGTCTCACACTCTCACTTCATATCTTCTATATAAAGCCAAAGAAGATACGTGAGCGTGTCAGCTATTATCTCTCAGGACTTGCCAGCTCTCTTGGAACAACTGAGTTCGATATCCCATTTAACAGGGAACAGTTTGCCGACTACCTGAATGTCGACAGAACCGCACTGTCAAAGGAGCTGTCCAACATGCAGAGTGAAGGACTTATAGAGTTCAAAAAGAATCATTTCAAGCTGTTGGAGCTTGACCACGAGGAATTGACGTAATATCACGTCACTATATTTTTGTAAAATCTGTCCAATACACCGACATAATTTTTATTCCAAGTTTTTTGTCTGTCACAATAATGAATTATAACTGTATTATCCTTAATACAGTACAAGTCTATCTTATGGTTACCGGGTGCGGAATTGTAAAATGTCAGCACCCGGAAACTGAAATTATATCTAAGAGAATCATGAATTCAATATATTCATAAACTCCTCGCCTGTGATCGTCTCCTTCTGATACAGATAATTGGAAAGCTCATCAAGCTTCGCTCTGTTCTCGAGGATAATGGTTGCCGCCTTCTCATGCTGCTTTCTTATAAGCTCCACAACCTTCTTGTCTATGAGTGTCTGCGTCTCTGCCGAGCACGAAAGTGATGAATCACCGCCAAGGTATTTGTTGGTCTCTACCTCCATGGCTACCATATCAAAATCTTTGCTCATCCCATATTTGGTGATCATAGCTCTTGCAAGCTTTGTTGCCTGTTCTATGTCGTTGGAGGCTCCCGTTGTAATAGACCCAAATACTATCTCCTCCGCAGCTCTTCCGCCTGTGAGTGTCGCTATCTTATTCTCAATCTCCTCCTTGGTCATAAGATAGTGATTACCCTCATCCACCTGCATGGTGTAACCAAGAGCTCCCGATGTTCTCGGAACTATGGTTATCTTCTGGACAGGCGCTGAATCAGTCTGCTTGGCAGCTACAAGCGCATGTCCGATCTCATGGTATGACACAACAAGCTTCTCCTTGTCTGTAAGTATCGCATTCTTTCTCTGATAACCTGCTATTACGACCTCTATGCTCTCTTCCATATCGGCCTGTGTCACGAAACCTCTGCCGGCTCTGACAGCCCTGAGCGCTGCCTCATTTACTATATTTGCAAGCTCGGCGCCGGATGCTCCGGATGCCATTCTGGCTATCTTATTGAAGTCTACATTGTCTCCTATCTTGACCTTCTTGGCGTGAACCTTAAGTATATCCTCACGTCCCTTGAGATCAGGAAGTTCTACAGGTACTCGTCTGTCAAATCTTCCCGGTCTGAGCAGTGCAGGATCAAGTGAATCCGGTCTGTTGGTTGCTGCAAGGATGATGACACCATTGTTGCCTTCGAATCCATCCATCTCGGTGAGGAGCTGGTTAAGTGTCTGCTCTCGCTCATCATTGCCGCCTATCTGTCCATCTCTCTTCTTACCTATGGCATCTATCTCATCGATAAACACTATACATGGAGCCTTTTCCTTTGCCTGCTGGAACAAATCCCTTACCTTTGAAGCACCCATACCTACGAACATCTCAACGAACTCTGAACCGGACATTGAGAAGAAAGGTACATTCGCCTCTCCGGCTACAGCCTTGGCAAGCATGGTCTTACCTGTTCCCGGAGGACCCACAAGAAGAATACCCTTCGGCATGGAAGCGCCGATCTCCTTGTACTTTCCAGGATTGTGAAGATACTCAACTATCTCAGTCAAATTCTCCTTTGCCTCATCCTCTCCGGCGACATCTGTAAACTTTATTCCCTCTGTGGAATTAACATATATCTTCGCATTACTCTTGCCCATTCCGAACATCATGGAATTCTTGCCGCCCCCGGCATGCTTCATCATCTGATTGGCAAGCATTCTTCCAAATAATGTAAATATAAGTATCGGTATGATCCAACTGAGTATAAATCTGAGTATCGGCGATGTCTGCTTGATCTCCTGACCTGAGAACTTGGCACCCGACTTGTAAAGTCTCTCGGTTAAGTTCTCATCACTCACCATAGCTGTCTTGTACACCTTCTTGTCATCTTTGCCTGTAAAATAGATGACATTTGACTGGGTCTCAATATCTACCTCGTCGATCTTCTTGTCCTCTGTCATGGATATGAATGTACCGTAATCCACATCCTCTATACTTCTCTCAGTAAACCAGGGAACAACTATAATATTAAGAAGCATGATTACTGCGAGCACGATCAGATAATAAAATATCAGCGGCTTTTTTGGCTGTTTTATTTCCTTCATATAAAAATCCTCCTTGTGATATTTTTTAGGATATATATGTCTGACACAATACAAAAACGCCATTATCATATATATTATTCTAACCTTATATCACAAGGAGGATTTATTCAATTAATTATTTCTAAAATTTGTATAATTCTTTTAATAATCTTTCACTATTTTCTCATTGACACTAATCCTGTAATCAAGACTCTTGTCATTTCCTGCTCATCCTCTTATATCTACACCGCCGCCCTCATGGCATGATGGTATGCACCATAGGCACAAATTTCATTTACAATGAACTTAATACGCTGTTAAACACCCTGTAATTGAAATCATCATTTGGTCTGCAGTATACAGCAAACTCGATATTCTCAAATGCGTGTATATAATCACTTAGAACATTTGCAGCAGCCGATGCCACCGCATGAGGATCGTTGCGGAATGCACCACAGCCAAATGCCCCGAGTATCACTGTGTCCGCATGGTTAATAACGGCGCTGTCAAGTATCCTTCTGAGTCTTTTCTCATGAATAATCTGAAGGTCATAATTGCTTACTCCCGCTGCGCTTGCACCATTCTCGCAGTTATATATATTTCCTGGAATTTCCCGTAGATTCGGCGCAGCACATGTGATCACATCCACTTTATACCAATCCTTTCGCTCCATGAGTTCCGGCAGATCTGTATCCGTCTTAAACACCACTATACCAGGTGTATATATAATGTCATCATTGTGTATAGGATCTTTTGCCGCTCTGTGAGGAGTATAGAACATTCCCCACATATCAGGAGTGTTCAAACAGAAATACAGATTAGAACATCTGCAGAGACATTCCTCCTGTGCACTCGCTCCATATACAACTCCGCCACCCGGATTTACCGCCGATGCAAAGTTATGCACAGCAACATGCTGTCCCTTATAATATGCTGCTGCCTCATATGTTCTCTTTCTGGATACCACAATCCTGGTCTGTTTCTTATAAATATTAAGATTAAGTCCCGGAATCTTCTCACTTTCTGCAATAAATCGCTGCCCTGACACCGATTTCTTTGTAGCATCTGACAATGCAGCATCCGTCTTGCACATATACTCTGTATTCTGAAATATAATTTTGTTCATCTCTTTGCGATCCATCTGTAATCCTCCTTAATTCTCACTGTCATACATGAAATTATGATAATATGCCCACGCTAAATGTTCTCGTTTTTCAATTTCATTCATTTTCTCTAGTCATAATTTTAAACCACAGGGAACCAATTTACCATATCCCTGTGGTTTAATCTTAAATTAATATTCACCTGTTATTCTATCTCAACTACGCCTGTATCCAGGAAGAATTTGCCTGTGCTCACACTATATTCATACACTGAATCTTCTTTATCCACGAATGAACTGTGCATCTTACCAGTCACATCCGCATAGGACACGATCACATACTGCCAGTCACAGTCAAACTTTATTGTATCTGGTATATCCCCAACATCATAGGTTTTAGCATCCAGCTCTTTATTATCCTCAGACATGGCTGTAAATGTATACTTTTCTCCCGCACGTTCAAACTTCCATTCCACGTGTATAGTCATCTCATTTTCATCGCCTGATGAACTTTCACTACCCGAGAACGAAGTCGTCTTATACGACTCTTTTATATCCATTGCACCTGAGCCGTTCTCTGCAGTCTGATCCGTGGCCGCACACCCCATTGAGCTGCCACTCGTTATATAATATGTTCCATCTGTTTTCTCATATACCTTATTGAGGATTATTCCCACATCACCATCTGAGTCTGCATAGCTATCCTTATTGTCCAGATCATAGTACACACATCCGTTCACTGTCCGGCTTCTGGTGACACTTCCATCTGCATTCTCATTATACCCAACATTGTTTGTTCCAACACTTATACCATCAGATACCAGAGTCTCGTACATATCTTCCCCCTCGCCTGATCTGGCATAGATCATATAACATCCGTCAACATCAGTGTCTTCATCTGTTATCTTAAGTGTACCTGCATCAATATCGATTTCGCACGGAACATCGGTAACTGTCCCAAGCCTTTCTGTTGTTACAAACACTCCAACCAGAGAATCATTTTCAGCAGGTTCAACTTTTGTTTTATCCGCAAGCGAGCAGCCTGAGAGCATACATATTCCAAGCATTCCAATAATACTCGCAGCAGCCAGATTGCTCTTTCGTATCACTCTATGTGTCTCACCTGATTTCCTGTCTGTTTTCTTACCCCTGATAACTTTCATCACAGCTCCCGCCTCCTTAGTCTTCTTCTATAAGTTCACCATCAAATGTCAATATGTCTCCAACATCGCAGTGCAGGTAATAGCATATCTTGTTGATCGTGGTAAACCGCACACCCTTTGCTTTCCCGCTTCTGAGAACCGACAGATTTGCCTCTGTTATCCCCACTAGTTTGCAAAGTTCCTTCGATGTCATATTATTCTCTTTTAAAACCCTGTCCAGAGTTACTTTGATCGCCATCCCTACACGTCACCTCAAATTCTATATATATGAATCCTTTTCTTCTTTTATCGCTTTTGTCTTAGCAAGGTTTCTGACACCCATATACACAACGACGAGTATTATCAGCTCATATAATGGAAGTGATATCTTGAAATCTGCATTTGAAAGAGTCGTCATAATAAAAAGCTGAAGTACATTCTTCGAGAGTTCAAGAATCACCATGACTGATATTGCACTCTTGCTCGTCTTTGAAAGTCTCTCTGCCATATGGATTGTTTCGTCCGAATACTCATTTTCTATTATGCTGTTGCAAAGCCTGTATCCCCTGATCAGAACCCATATGACAAGAGCAGCATTTACAAGCTGGAAAATAAACAGGATCACTGCCCATCCGGCATCACCAGGCATAGCACCGGCATTTGTCCGATTTGTTCTGACAAGCTCCGGCAGTGACACACAGACAATCACAAAAGCTGTGAATACCACTATCACACATATTATCTTCTTGATGATTTCTACTATCTGAGTGCTATCCGCCTTGTCTATACTCTCCACGATCCTGAGCACAGCATAACATGCCAGCACCGACCATATCACTGAGCTTATTGCAAGATTCAGCATATCTGAAGTTACCAGAGCATTTCCATCTATGACATACCCGGGATTTATCATCATATATATTCCTATGAAAAGCACTGCTGAAAGTCCCAGCAACAGGTAGTCAGCATCAATTTTTCTATTTCTTATACAGAGCACGATGAATCCAGCAAGTGGCACACAGCCTATCAGACAGAACATACATATTGCAAGGACATTCTGTGCTCCGCCCGCAAGAGACATCTCCCTGAGACACTTTGCTATGTATGCAAATGCATTTAAAACACCATTAACCATAAAAGCCTCCAATCGCCAAGTAAATTATTGTTTTTCGATAATTATCTTACTTGTATAGTACCACATGATTATCGTTTGTCAATAATTATTATTGTTTTTCGATAATTAGTTGCAGTTGATACAAAATGTGTCTCCGTATATTCGACTTCATCGCCAGCATGACCGACGACTATTTCATAGATCTGTATAAATACCTTTTCCCAGATGGACCATACAAGGTCGACTATGTCGGATACTTTGACAACATCTGATCATAATTGTCAAAACAAATACCTCCCGGGCTGATTGTTATATTCCATCATCCGCCTAGGAGGTATTATCATACATTTTGTAATTAGAAATAACTATTCACTATCGACTACTTGCCGGGCTGATCTGACATTTTTTCTGCAAGTTTCTTACATTCAGCCTCAAATTCACCTTCCACTTCTCGCCATGGTCTTTCGGCCACAGCAGGGACTGAACTAAGGTTGTCCGTATTCCTGTACGCCTCGCCTTTCATCAGATTCTTAAGTTCGAAGTTCATCATATCATCATCTATCTGTTTCCACATAGCATTCTCTTCTTTGCTCAGATCAGCAAGTCCAAATCGCTCAAGTATAACGTTCATGATCGAACTCTCTATCTCAAGATAATTGGACAAATGCGCTTTTACCGGTCTGATTATGTCTGATATATACGCCTCGCTGGCATCGTGCAACAGACAGGCAAGCTGTAGCCGCTCTGACCATCCCCTTGACTTCGCCTCATTCATACAGTTGATGGAGTGCTGTGCCACAGAAAAGAAATATGACACATGCCCTCCGCCTCGGCACGTGAGGCTTAACGCATGCGCTATATCCTGTATTGATATGTCTGAAGCCGTCATATTCATCGGATCTATTTTGTTCCCCGTATACGTGTTCATCGTTGCCATATCACAGTCTCCTTAATTATTCATTCAATGTCTAGCAATTCAGAAATAATGTCATTGAATTGTCTGCTCTGATCTATGTTGCACACGTGACCGCAATGCTCTATTATTATCAGCTCCGCATCTGTCAGATCAGCTTCCTCCATGATTCCATTTATAAAACACAGATCACCACGCCCGGAAATATATACATTCTCCTCGTGTAATCTGCTCACGAACTCATCACAAAGTGAAAAATGCTCAATAAAAATATTCATATACGCCTTAAATTCCTGACTGTTTAATGCCTTGGCACATTTGCAGAACACCTTCCTGCTTGTCTTGCTGACTTTCCATGGCATAAATAACTTTGCCATTATTCTGTAGACGACAGGAAATGGAAGTTTGTCACCTATCTTAGCAAAGACATTGACAGCACGCCTGAGTGGTTTTCCAACCGTGCCAAGCGCACCCACAAGTATTGCTTTATCTATGTAACTTCCGCATCTCATCTCCATATATTTGATAAATATAGTTCCAAGTGATACGCCCATAAAAACAGCTCGCTGTATCCCCCGCTCATCAAGCACCTGCGTTATCTCACCCACGACAGCATCCAGCGTACTTCCCATCTTGGACAATTTCAGTTCACTGTCTCCATGACTTGGCAAAGTTATCGCCAGAACATTAAACTTCTTTTGAAGCAAGGGAATCTGGTTCTTCCATACCCTGTTGTTTCCTCCAAATCCATGAAGCAGAACTATATATCTATCGGTATCACATGAGCTTTCAAAAACTTCATAATGTAACAATATCCTTGCATCCCCTTGATCATTTGTATTTTGTATTACAGCTTTATTATCAATCTGGTATGACCTCTATATACACCTGATCATACTTATCCCTTAGCTCCTGTTTTATCTCGTCTCTCACCTTATGAATGATACTTATATGTATCACATCCGTCTGATTTCCTATATATACCTCAACCCACAGCTTCCGCCCGGTCTGGATGACATCCAGAAAAGTGACCTCATATGGGTAATCCTTCATATGCTGATCCACTATGGCTCGTATCTGACTAAGCGTCTCTTCCTCCGGAGCAAAAAGAATAAGATTCTTGATACTCTGAAATATCTCGCACACCGGCTCTTTTATGAGAAGAAGTGCCATAACCACCGCTACAGCCGGATCAATATAAGGGGTCATAAAACGCAGACTTGTATGCAAAAGAGCAATCTGTACCGCAAATGCTATAGCAACTCCCATACTGCTTATTACGTCAAGCTTCCACATATACAGCTCCGCTTTGATAGTCGTAGACTCATATTTCTTACTGTAATGGCCAAGTATCGCATACATAACCGCACAGCATACACATACAAGAAATTCAAATACCGCTATGCTCCCCGCATCTACATCATGTCCCCCATGAAACAACAGCTTTATATTCTCAACCATGAGATTACATGTGAGTGCAAGTAATACACTGTACTTCACAAGGAGGAAAAGCGATTCCACCTGAGCATAGCCATATGGATGTTTCTCCGTCACCGGTTTATACAGAAGCGGAACCAGCACCATGAATGGTCCTATCATGACCAGATCTGCAGAGTCGAACAGGCAGTCCGTCCAAAGTGAATGTGAATGGGTATACCATGCCATCACGCCCTCCGCAAGTATAAACAGAACGCTTCCCAGAAACGACAGACGAAGTATTCTCTTCTCTATGGCAAGCTTGTCCTTTCTCGACCTACGTTCCTTCTTCTTAGCTTCTCTTTTACTAATTTCTACATCTCTTTCATTCATTATATATTCTTCCTATGTTTAATTTCCATAGACCACAATATCATCAGAACTTAATATAATCAAGTATCGGCTATTGATTTCTCCTTTTTGATATGCATATTTTCTTACAAAAAAGTCCCTGTAACCACCTCATGGCAATTACAGGGACTCATATTGTCTTTATTAAGCTAATTACTTACAAGTTCTGTTCGTCCGAATCCTACTTGTTAGCGATTGCAGCCTGAGCAGCAGCAAGTCTAGCAATAGGTACTCTGAATGGTGAACATGATACATAATCAAGACCAATCTTGTGGCAGAACTCAACTGATGAAGGATCTCCACCGTGCTCACCACAGATACCGATGTGAAGCTTTGGATTAACTGGCTTACCAAGCTTAACTGCCATATCCATGAGCTTACCAACACCTGTCTGATCAAGCTTAGCAAATGGATCGTTCTCGAAGATCTTAGCATCATAGTAAGCATTTAAGAACTTACCAGCATCATCTCTTGAGAATCCGAATGTCATCTGTGTAAGGTCGTTTGTACCGAAGCAGAAGAAGTCAGCTTCCTTAGCGATCTCATCAGCTGTAAGAGCAGCACGAGGAATTTCGATCATTGTACCAACGCTGTACTTGAGGTCGCTGCCGGATTCAGCAATGAGCTTGTCAGCAACTTCAACAACGATCTTCTTAACGAACTTGAATTCCTTAACTTCGCCTACGAGCGGGATCATGATCTCAGGAGCAACGTCCCAATCAGGGTGATTCTTCTTAACGTTGATAGCAGCCTTGATTACAGCGCTTGTCTGCATCTTAGCGATCTCAGGATATGTTACTGTAAGACGGCATCCACGGTGACCCATCATCGGGTTGAATTCGTGGAGACCTGCAATGATGTTCTTGATAGCTTCAACGGACTTGCCCTGAGCCTTAGCAAGAGCTTCAATGTCAGCTTCGTCTGTAGGTACGAATTCGTGGAGAGGAGGATCGAGGAATCTGATGGTAACAGGTGAGCCTTCGAGTGCTTCGTAGAGAGCCTCAAAGTCGCCCTGCTGCATAGGTTCGATCTTAGCAAGAGCTGCTTCTCTCTCTTCAACTGTATCGGAGCAGATCATCTCTCTGAAAGCAGCGATTCTCTCAGGATCGAAGAACATGTGCTCTGTACGGCAAAGACCGATACCTTCAGCACCGAGTTCCTTAGCCTTCTTAGCATCTGCAGGAGTATCAGCGTTTGTTCTTACCTTGAGCTTTCTGTACTTGTCAGCCCAAGCCATAACTCTGCCGAATTCGCCAGCGATAGTAGCATCAACGGTAGGAATGATCTCACCGTAGATGTTACCTGTTGTACCATCGATAGAGATATAGTCGCCCTCGTGGAATACCTTTCCGCCAAGTTCAAACTTCTTGTTTGCTTCATCCATCTTTATGTCGCCGCAGCCGGATACGCAGCAAGTACCCATACCACGTGCAACAACTGCAGCGTGAGAGGTCATACCGCCACGAACTGTAAGGATACCCTGAGCAGCCTTCATACCTGTGATATCTTCAGGAGATGTTTCGAGACGAACGAGAACTACCTTTTCGCCCTTATTGTTCCAAGCTTCTGCATCGTCAGCTGTGAATACTACCTTACCGCAAGCAGCTCCGGGAGAAGCGCCGAGGCCCTTTCCGAGAGGTGTAGCAGCCTTGAGTGCCTTAGCATCGAACTGTGGGTGGAGGAGTGTGTCGAGGTTACGTGGATCGATCATTGCAACTGCTTCGTAATCCTTCTTGTGGCCTTCGTCAACGAGGTCGCAAGCGATCTTAAGAGCAGCCTGAGCGGTTCTCTTACCGTTACGGCACTGGAGCATATAGAGCTTCTTGTTTTCAACAGTGAACTCCATATCCTGCATATCGTGATAATGGTTTTCGAGTGTTTCGCAAACCTTGATGAATTCTGCATAAGCCTCAGGGAATTCCTTTTCCATCTGAGCGATAGGCATTGGTGTACGAACGCCGGCAACAACGTCTTCACCCTGTGCATTGATAAGGAACTCACCCATGAGCTTCTTTTCGCCTGTAGCAGGATCTCTTGTAAATGCAACGCCTGTGCCGGACTCGTTGTTGAGGTTACCGAATACCATTGGCATTACGTTAACAGCAGTACCCCAGGAATAAGGGATATCGTTGTCACGGCGATAAACGTTTGCACGGGGGTTGTCCCATGAACGGAATACAGCTTCGATAGCGAGCTTGAGCTGCTCAACAGGATCGGACGGGAAGTCTGTGCCGAGCTGCTTCTTATATTCAGCCTTGAACTGTTCTGCAAGTGTTTTGAGGTCAGCAGCTGTGAGCTCTACATCGAAATGTACGCCCTTTTCTTCCTTCATCTTGTCGATGAGCTGTTCAAAATACTTCTTGCCGACTTCCATAACAACGTCGGAGAACATCTGGATAAATCTTCTGTAAGAGTCGTAAACGAATCTCTCGAATTCAGGTGTCGGGTTGTTCTTGATCATTGCAGCAACAACATCGTCGTTAAGACCGAGGTTGAGGATAGTATCCATCATGCCTGGCATTGAAGCTCTTGCGCCGGAACGAACGGAAACGAGAAGAGGATTGTTAAGATCGCCGAACTTCTTGCCGTTTTCCTTTTCCATCCAAGCAACGCCTTCCATAGCCTGAGCCATGATCTCGTCGTTGATCTTTCTGCCGTCCTCATAGTACTGAGTACAAGCCTCTGTTGTGATTGTAAAGCCCTGGGGAACAGGAAGTCCGATCTCGGTCATTTCAGCAAGGTTTGCGCCCTTACCGCCGAGAAGGTTACGCATAGTCATATTGCCTTCTTTAAAAGTATAGACCCATTTTTTTGCCATTGGATTTTACCTCCGAATTTAATAAGTTTTTTCCGCAACGAAAGAAAAGCCGACCGATACGTTTCAGCTTCGCCCACTTTTCCCAAAGCAAAAGTCCTGACAACTTTCCGCTTCTGCGGTCATAGATATATTATAACAGATTTTGTCCCTCATTTCCATAGTTTTTAGACAGACTTTACTATAAAATTATATACAAATTTTTTGGTTATTTTGCATAAAGAAACTACAATAGTTACAAAGTCAAAAAATACTATTGAAATTTGGCGGCAAATATGCGATAATTATAAAGGATATTGATGTTTGAACTTATTGTACGATGCTGTACTATTATATAATATTATTCAGGGAGGGCTGCTTTATGATAAAAAAATGCGCCGTTATCCTTGCGGGCGGACAGGGGAAAAGAATGAAGTCCGAACTGCCGAAGCCTATGTTTGAGGTTCTTGGCGAACCTATGCTCGAATGGGTGATCCGCTCCTGCGAGGAATCGGGGATATCCGATATCTGCGTTGTAAAGGGTTATAACGCTCAGGTCATCGAGGATTACCTCGGCGGAAGATATGACACGGTTCTTCAGGAAGAGCGCAAAGGCACAGGTCACGCCGTTATGACCGCCATAGACTGGCTCAGAAGCAAAAATGCCGAGAATGTTATCATTCTCAACGGTGATGCGCCCTTTGTTGACGCAGAGACCATTACAGCCGCTTTTAAGCAGCATGAAGAGAACCAAAACTCCGTTACCGTCATCACTTCGGAGATACCCGAACCGTTCGGCTACGGAAGAATACTCCGTTCGGGCGACGGAAGCCGTATCTGCGGCATTGTCGAGGAAAAGGACGCTACTATCGAGCAGAAAAAGCTTCACGAGATCAACTCGGGCGCTTACTGGTTCAGAACAGACGACCTTATCACCGCTCTCGGCGAGCTTAAACCGAACAATTCGCAGAATGAATACTACCTCACCGACACCGTGTTCATTCTTCTTGATATGGGCAAGCGCGCAGAGGCTTACAAGTCGGAAAATCCCGATGTTGTTCTCGGCGCAAACGACCGCAGGGGTCTGCTTATGCTCAACGACACCGCAAGAAAGAACATTATCGAAAAGCTGCTCGACAGCGGAGTTGAATTTCTCTGCACGGACGGAGTTTCTGTCGGCGGCAGCGTAAAGATCGGCGCAGGAACAAAGATATTGCAGGGCACTATTATAAAGGGCAGCACGCTTATCGGCGAAAACTGCGTTATCGGTCCGAACTGCCTTATCGAAAACTGTGAGATCGGCAAGGATACAACGCTCAATTATGTTCAGGCTTATGATTCCGTTATCGACGACGGCGTAAAGATAGGCCCGTTCGTACAAATTCGTCCCGGAAGCCACATAAAGTCGCACGTCAAGATCGGCGATTTTGTTGAGATAAAAAATTCGACCATCGGCGAACACACCTCCGTTTCGCACCTTACATACATAGGCGACAGCGATGTCGGCAGAAATGTAAACTTCGGCTGCGGAGTTGCCACTGCGAACTATGACGGTGAAAACAAGTTCCGCACCAAGGTCGGCGACAACGCTTTCATCGGCTGTCACACGAACCTCATCGCACCCGTTACGGTCGGCAACAGTGCATACACAGCCGCAGGCTCGACCGTCACAAAGGACGTTCCCGACGGCGCACTCGTTATCGAGAGAGCCGAACTTTCCATCCATGACGGATACGGTGAAAACAAGCTCCGCTCACGCAGAGAAAAGTTTAAGAAGTAAATTATTCAAGACATTGTGCCTTGATCAATTTTTATAAAAACAAAAGGAGAAATTCAAATGAATCTTCACGGCAAGGATATCAGAATCTTTACGGCAAATTCCAACAAGCCTGTTGCGGAGGAAATTGCAAAGGAACTCGGTCTGCCTATGGGTCAGTCAGAGGTCGTTACATTCTCTGACGGCGAGATCAGCGTTTCCATTCAGGAAAGTATCAGAGGCTCGGACGTTTTCGTTGTTCAGTCTTTGAGCTCCCCTGTAAACGACAACCTCATGGAGCTTCTCATTATGATCGATGCATTCAAGAGAGCTTCCGCAGGCCGTATCACAGCGGTTATCCCTTACATGGGCTATGCCCGTCAGGACAGAAAAGCTAAGGCAAGAGATCCGATCTCCGCAAAGCTCGTTGCCGACCTTATCACAACAGCAGGTGCAGACAGAGTTCTTTCCATGGATCTCCACTGCCCACAGATACAGGGCTTCTTCAATATCCCCGTTGACCATCTCCTCGGTGTGCCTATCCTTGCACCATACTTCGTTGAAAAATTCAAGGACAATAAGGACGATGTTATGGTAGTTTCCCCTGACCTCGGTTCTGTAACAAGAGCAAGAAACTTCGCAAATCGCCTCGGCGTTCCTTTCGCTATCGTTGATAAGCGCAGACAGAAGGCTAACGTATGTGAAGTTATGAACATCATCGGTGACGTAAGAGATAAGAGAGTTGTCCTCGTTGATGATATGATCGACACAGCAGGTACACTCTGCAATGCCGCAAAGGCTATCATCGACATTGGCGGTGCTAAGGAAGTTTACGCCTGTGCTACACACGGCGTTCTCTCGGGTCCTGCTATTGAAAGAATTTCCGCAAGCCCTATCAAGGAACTCGTTCTTCTCGATACCATCGCACTTCCCGCCGAAAAGCAGATCGACAAGATCACAATGCTCCACGTTGCTCCCGTATTTGCAAAGGCAATTCAGAGAATTTACGACGACGAACCTGTTTCTCCTCTTTTCAACATCTGATTGGGGACGCACTACGAACAGTTCGCATTTTTTCGGAACATTAACGCATAATAATAACATTACCCTGCAGGACGCTTTTCAGTCCTGCGGGGTTAGTGTGGTTTTACCGTATATTTTCGCCCGATGATATGTCAGGAGGAAAAGATGAAGCATAAGAAATTGATCGTCAGACTGCTTATCCCGCTGCTTGTTCTGATTGCTCTTCATTCTCATTTCATTATTATGACGATACGGTGCGCAGGAACTGTTGTTCCCGAAGGACTTTCCCCCGAGGAGGTCATTTATCAGCTCGAAACCTACTGGAACAGCGGAAACGAAAGGGGTATATCGCTGATCTGCTCCGAAAACTTTAACATTGCTCACGGTAAACTGCCGTACAGCTTTGGCGAAGATAAACTGCGTGCAGATGTACATATAACTGAGTGCAGTACAGTATCCCCCAAACTGTTGGCAAATCTGTCTTATCTTCAGCTTTATGACATGCACTGCTATAAGGTTTGCTGGAACTATGAGGAAAGCTATGAAATAGACTGGCGGAGCGGCGGTTTTGCGTTTATCCTTATCGCCAAGGAAAGCGATGATGAAAATGCGCAGTATAAGATATGTAAAATGCTTACTGGGATATTATAAACGAAAGGACACAAAATGAGTATATTCGATATTTTTGATAAAATTTCAAAAGAAAATCCCGAAACGGCGGCAGGAACGCCCGAATTCATAATATGCGGACTGGGCAACCCCGGTTCGGAGTATGAGCGCACACGTCACAACGCAGGTTTTATGACGGTCGATGCACTCGCGAAGAAATACGGCTTCGAGATAAAAAAGCTCAAATTCAAGTCGCTCACCGCAGTGGCTTCTATAAACGGTGTAAGCTGTCTTGTGATGAAGCCGTCCACGTTTATGAACAACAGCGGCGAGGCTGTCGTTGAGGCGATGAATTTCTACAAAATTCCCATTGAAAATGTTATAATATGTTATGACGATATAAGCCTTGAACCGTCAAAGCTCCGCATACGCAGAAAAGGCTCGGACGGCGGTCACAACGGCATAAAGTCGATCATATATCTTTCGGGCAAGGACACATTCCCCCGAATAAAGCTCGGCGTAGGTGCAAAGCCTAATAAGGACTATGACCTTGCGGCGTGGGTGCTTTCACGTTTCACCGATGACGAGATGAAGCTTATGAACGAGGGCACGGACAAAGCCGTTCAGTGCATAGAACTTATGGTAAAGGGCAAGATCGACGAAGCGATGAACAAGTTTAATTCGTAAGCGGGGACGTAAATTAATTCGGAATTCGGAATTCGGAATTCGGAATTAGCTTCGCTGTTTCGGATAATGGAACGCAAACCGTAGGGGAGGATTCCATATCCGACAGATAAAACGCACGGATTTTATACAAACGCACAATTCGGATAGAACGTAGTATCTTGTAACCTCTAAAACTTTATAAATTCAATGCAAAGATTTTCAAAATTGCATTAAGTTTTGATACATTAGTAACTTCTAAAACTAAAGTTTTAGAAGTTACAGCGTACTACAGTTTATGTTATTTCTTACGGAACAGCGAAGCTAATTCCGAATTCCGAATTCCTAATTCCGAATTTTTAAAGTTCTCCCATTAAATCGACATCTTAATTCAAGAGGCAGGAAACAATGGCTGATTCTATTTTCACCAAGGCAATTGAACAACTTGATCTCTACAAGGATCTGAAATTTGCGCTCGAACACCGTGAAACTCCCGTTTCCGTTACGGGCGTTTCGGGCATACACAAGGCACAGCTCGCGCTCGGACTTTACAACTTCTCCCCGATGCTCATCATCACCGAGGACGAAGCTTCCGCTCGGCGTATGTGCGATGATATCAACGAAATGTCGGGCGAGGTGTGCAGTTACGTCTACCCTGCGAAGGACTTCACTTTCACCGATGTTGAATCCGTTTCGAGGGAATATGAACACACCCGACTTGGCATTTTAACGGGACTTATGAACAACTCCGTTCGCTTTGTCTGCGCTTCGGTCGAAGCCGTTATGCAGAGGACAATGCCGCCTGAGGTTTTAAAACGCCGCATTGTAAGCATTGACAAGTCAACTTCTATCGACACGAAAAAGCTTGCGGCTGACCTCATCGCGGCAGGCTACACCAGATGCGACACCGTTGACGGCGTTTCGCAGTTCTCGATAAGGGGTTCTATCATCGATATTTTCCCCGTTCAGGAAACTGCCCCCGTGCGAATCGAGCTTTGGGGCGATGAGATAGACACTGTTTCATACTTCGACACCGAAACTCAGCGCCGCACG
>OGNF01000551.1_pt1 | contig 40597 bp, 32 predicted proteins | sample 1573321 | NCBI WGS metagenome assembly OGNF01 (sample SAMEA2581911, study PRJEB24529) | metagenome | biome: Human gut stool | place: China | collected 2011 | reverse complement strand
AAAATGTCAATGTTCTCTGTGATTCAAGTGAACCGAATTTATTTAATTTTTAACCCCGTCCATTTTTTAGTGGACAGTAGTGATGTATTTTAATTCGTTATTTTTTTTGATAATACTTCAAGGAGGGTTACCTCGCTTAAAGTATTATCATTTCATTTTGGGGTTGGAAGCCGGGGTTAGATGGTTGGATTGTGAGAATAAAGCATCCATGCAGGTTGTCGGGAATCTCCGCTGACGGATATTCCTTCGAGATGGTGCTTGTCCATACGCATTGATCCATCGAGAACAGTTGCACATTCACTTCATCTATATTCTCGGGGAAATCGACGGTCAGCAGTCGACCATCGAGGTGCCAATTGATGTGGTTATGGCGTGGTGGAATCTTTGGGCCCTTGCCAATTTCGGTATCCGGGTCATCGGCATATACTGTCGGCGTTGCAAGCAGGAGCATTAGCAATATGAAGGAGAGGCCGAGAGCAATGGGTCTGTTAGATAAATTTCTCATATCTTTGGCGGTTTAGTTTCTGCAAAGATATGAAGAATGTTAAATAAAAGTGTTGTAAATGCGTAAAAATATAGTATTGAAAATCAAGAATATACTGATTTTAACATTTCCTGTTATTTGTAAATGCCGATTTTGATGCGTAATTCCACCGGATTATTTTCCTTTTATAGGCGGATGTTGTGAGAATAGGGTTAGTTGGAGGCGCGCTACTTACGAGTTGTGATAAAAGACTTGAAAAATTCTCTGAGATATTCCGACTCTAACTTGTCGATTGAGGTTCGTATTTTCCTTCTTTGATTATATATGGCAGTCTTATCCATTTCCATAATGTCAGCTATGAGATTTGTATTGAGCCGCATTACGCACAGCATATAGAAATCATAATCCATATCTTTTAACCCCGGCACCTCTTTTCGGAATTTAGCCATCAGATTGTCAGCATAGGTGTTAATGAATTTTTCCAGATCTCTTTTGTAATTCTCGTCGGATCTTAGTTTATATCTTATTCCGGATAAAATTCTTGATATCGTTTTTCCTGCTTCGATATCACTGTCGGATGTAGAAATACTCTTGCTGATGGTTTCGAACAATTCGTATTTCGTTTTAAGAATCTGGACGTAATCCTTATCGGAGATACCACCCGAATTTTCTGCGGGCCGGTCGGGATTTGCAGACTTTGCTGAATCTTCGTATTGCCTGATGATTGATTTGAGACGCTGAATCTCCGCATCGTAAGCCTGCTGGCGGGATTCTATCTCATCGGTCAACTGCTGCTCTTTCCCTATAAGGATCCTGAAGTCGTGCGCAATCAATTCATATTGCCGTTTCTGCTGTTTGTTCTTTTTATGAATATGGATTATGATAATAATGATGCTGACAGCAAATATGGCTATTATTATGATTGTAATGATGAGTTTGTATCTTTGGAGAGTTATCTGTTGTTTCGACAGAGACAGATTCTTTTCCAGAAGTTCTACCGTGGGAATCGTATATGCCCGGTTGATTCTACCCCGGTACATTGAGTCGGAATATTCCTTAAATTGAATATGCGCCTTTATTATGTCATCCTTGTTTCCATAAGAGGATGCAATAAGATAATTCAATTCAGGGTAATTGTATATATGACGATCTTTGGGTATCGAGTCAAAAATCCTTTTTGCCTTTTCGATGTTCCCGGCATAGTAGTTAGCTATTCCCCAGGAAACGAAATGGGCATCGTTGGTTCCTTTAATGGAGCATAACTGTCCATACAGGCGAGCAGCCTCCCGGAAATTCCCTTTCCTATACAGGGCTGTGGCTTTTTCAGATGTGCAATCATATCTCAGAGCGGAGTCTTTATATATCTGGGCTACACGGAGGCCTTCATTGCAAAGGGCAATCGCCTCATCACATTTCCTCAATCCGGAAAGAGCAAATGTCAATTGCCAGCGCATGAAATCAGTATATTCGCGGGTGCTGTTGTTGGTAAGGGAATCGTTCTTTTGGAAATATTTGAGCGCCCGCTTTGCATATCTGACAATCTCCGGATAGTTGCAATTCCAGAGATAGACATTGGATATGGCACGATTGCCCAATCCCTGCCAGTAAGGTAAATCGAGTTTTTCAGCGCATTCAAGAACAATAAGGAAATGAGTCAGGGCTTCGCCGCAGTTGTCAGTAGCGAATTCGCAAAGCCCGGCGTAATAGTGGAAGCGCATTCGGTGGTTTAGGTCTTTGCTGTTTTCGAAAAACGGGCGGCACACCCTTATTAGGCTGTCGTTCACATAGTGAGACTTTGTATCGAGTTTATATTGGATTGCGACTTCGGAGAGTGCGCGGTGGGCGAGTTGGAAGGAATCGGTGAGGTGGTCGAATTCGCCTGACTCGAGGAGTTTCTTGGCGGAGTCGGCGTGCAGGTCGGTAAGCTCCTCGATGGCGCAGAGGTCGCGGTCGATCTGCCGGTCGCGGCAGGCACAGGCAAGCAGTGCCAACATAATGGCTGCCAATACCAATCTGCCTATGCTTGTTGCGGGTCTCATTCTTTTTGTTTTATTTTCTGCAAAGATAGCAAAAATTTCCTTATAAGCACGAGGTTAATTTGAGATGAAAGGGCAGTCGCGGAGCGACTGCCCTTTATATTACTCGCGGACGGGGGGGGGCTATTTGAGGAGGAGGATCTCGAGGATGTAGAAGCCGGCACCGGCGAGATAGCCGATCAGGGCGGGGAGGGTGAATTTTTTGAGATACCAGCCAAAGTTGATCTTCTCAAGCCCCATAGCAATCACGCCTGCAGCGGAGCCGATAATCAGGATGCTGCCGCCTACGCCGGCACAGTAGCTGAGGAATTCCCAGAATACGCCGTCCTGTACGAAATTAGCCGCATATCCTGCGACTCCGGGGTCGGCTACGGGATACATTCCCATCACGCCGGCAACGAGGGGGACATTATCGAAGACAGATGACATGACGCCGAGCAGCACATTGATGATATAAATGTTATGCACTTTCTCGTCGAGCCATACCGACATCGCCTCCAGGATTCCGCTTGCCTCAAGCACAGCCACAGCCATGAGGATGCCGAGGAAGAAGAGGATAGAGGGCATATCGATTCGGGAAATCACCTTGGGGAGACGGTGCTCTTTGGCACGTTCCACGCGTTTGCCATTGTAGAGGATTTCGGTGAATACCCATAGGACTCCGAGCACGAAGAGCATACCGACGAAAGGAGGCAGATGCGTGATGCTCTTGAAGATGGGCACGAAGAGGAGTCCTCCTACGCCGAGGCAGAAGATTGTGGTGCGGTCGTGTTTGGAGATTACTTCATGTGCAGGATTTACCGGTTCGGCGGTAATAGCCGGCAGGGTGCCTTTTAGTTGTCGTGACACAAAAAGGAGTGGAACCACCATAGCCAAGACTGAAGGGAGGAGCACTCGTTCGATAAGCGCCATAGCCGTGACGTTGCCCTTCACCCAGAGCATGATTGTGGTGACGTCGCCGATGGGACTCCATGCGCCGCCGGTGTTGGCTGCGATAATCACCATGCCGGCATATAGCCAGCGTTCGTGCTGGTCCTCGATAAGTTTGCGCAGGAGGAGCACCATCACGATTGTGGTGGTCATGTTGTCGAGCACGGCGGAGAAGATGAATGTAACGCCGCAGATCACCCAGAGGAGCGTGCGCTTGTTGCGCGTCTTGATGTGGTCGGTGATAACGGTGAAACCACCGTGGATGTCCACGAGTTCCACGATGGTCATGGCCCCGATAAGGAAGAACAGGGTCTGGGTCACATCGCCGAGGGTTTCGACAATCTTGACGTCGAGCACGTAATTGATGGCCTGGGTGTGAAGACCTTCACCGGCGAGCCGCGGCGTCTCGGCCACATAGGCGGCGAGTGCCTCGGGCTCAATGGCCGGCACGATGTATTCAGCCCCGAGGGCATAGATAATCCATAACAGCATGCCCAGAAGGAGGGCAGTGGCTGTCTTGTCGATTCGGAGCGGATGCTCCAGGGCTATACCTAAATAGCCGATGAAAAAGAGACAAATAATTGCGGTTATCATGATGTGTTTAAGGTTGTTCGTCTCTTGGAAACTGCCGGTAGTCTCAATTTGGCAGATTCGCGTTGATTGGGATTAGCGGCGGCGTTTCCTGCCGCTTTTGCTCGATTTGCTTTTTGAGGAGGATTTGCCTTTATAGCCGGATTTGCTGCCCGAGACACTCTTGGCCTTTGAGGGGAGTTTCACCTTGTCGCCGGGATGGAGCTCATCGCCCTTGATTCCGCTCGACTTCTTGAGTTCCTCGAGCGTTACGCCGTAGCGCTTGGCGATTACGGAAAGGTTTTCGCCGCTCTTCACGGTGTGGGAAGTGGGAGCGGCCTTCTTGGCGGCAGACTTCTTCTTATTCTTCTTGCTTTGAGAGTTCCGGGCAGTCTGGGCTGACTGTTTATGTCGGGATGACGATTGATTTGCTTGTTGTTTGCGGGAGTCGTTCTGGGCTGTCCAGGAGTTCTGTCGGGGCGATTCCTTCTGGGTGTCGGTGATTCTTGCGCCGTTTGCCTCGGCGAGCTGGCGGGTGGTGGTGATTCGGAGCATCTGTCCGGTGCGCACGGCGTTGCGCTGCATGCCGTTCCAGTCTTTGATCTGCTGGGGCGTGACATCGTACATCCGGGCAATCTGGGAGAGGGTCTGGCCGGCTTCGACCTTATGGTTGACGGTGGTGACTTGCTGGCTGCTTCCCTTAGGTGCTGCGGGTTGTTCCTGCGCGCCGCGTTTCACGGCCGGTTCGAGGGGGGCCTCATCCTCTACGGGGCTCTCCTGGGCGATTTCCTGGGCGAGTTCTGCGCCGGGCTCTGCGCCGGGTTCGGCTTCGAGGCGGCGGTTATATTTATCCGGCATATAGGCGAGGATGTCGTCCTCGCTCATGATGTAGGCGTTACACTGCTGGGAGGGGAGGATAAGGGTGTATTGCTTATCGGGACGTCCGGGGATAAGGTCGGCGCGAAACTGGGGGTTGAGCACGCGGAGTTCCTCGACGGGGATGTCGAGCACGGCGGAGATCTGGTCGAAATGCACGCGCTGCGAGAGCATCAGGGTGTCGGTGACGAGCGGTTTTGTGGGGAGCACCGGGGAGATGTTGTGATAGGGATAATAGTTCATCACGTAATTGGCGGCGATGAACATAGGCACATATCCGCGGGTTTCGGGAGAGAGGAAATTATATATTGACCAGAAGTCGTGGCTTTTGGGGTCGCCGCCTGCTCGGCGGATGGCTTTATTGACGGCGCCCGGGCCGCAGTTGTATGCGGCGATTGCGAGCGACCAGTCGCCGTATGTGTCGAAAAGGGTCTTGAGATATTCGGCGGCCTTTTTAGATGAGAGGTATGGGTCGCGGCGTTCGTCAACGAGAGAACTTACCTCGAGGCCCATTCCTTTTCCGGTATTGATCATGAACTGCCAGAGGCCGGCAGCGCCGTGGCGGGAAGTGGCGCCAGGGTCGAGGCCGGATTCTATCACAGGGAGATACTTGAGTTCGAGGGGGAGACCGGCCTCTTCGAGCGCCTGCTCAAATATAGGCATATAATAGATGCTGAGGCCGAGGAGGGCGGCCACCTGTGCGCGGCCGCGCTGCGTGTATCGGTCGATGTAGCTTCTTACAATTTGATTGTATGGAAGGTCGATCACCGTGGGGAGCTTTGCGAGACGCGCCTTGATGGTGGCGTCGTCGGTGGCCACATCGCTCTGTCGGGCATAGCGGTCGTCGGTGGCAGTATAATTTTTCAGATACCAGCCCTCGAGAAGTTTCTGGGTGTCGGCCTCATAACTTTCGGGGTAGATTATGTGGCTGTCGGTGATGCTTGTCTTGAGGTCAAGCACATTCTTGGTTTTAGCAGCAGCTGGGAGGGCAGCTGAGGCGGCGAGCGCGAGCGCTATGGCGAGATGGTAAGTGTGTGTCTTGAACATGATCTGAAAAAGTTAAAAGGTTAAGGCCCAGTTGAGGCCGAAGGCAGTGCCACCGCGGCCGCCCTGGTCGCGAAGCATTGCGGGGGAGAGGTCGAGGGAGAGATTGGGAGAGATATCGAAATGCGACATCGAGGCGTCGACATATGCATCCACCATGCAAAGCAGATAAAGAGCCACCACACAGATGATGCAGAGGTCGCGGTTGCGCCTGAAATAGTCTTTTTTATTCTTGAAAGTACGTTCGAGCCATTGCTTGTCGAGGGAGGATTCATCCACGGTGGAGGGGAAGAAATCCATGTAGCTTTTGGTCTGGGGGTCGGAGTCGAGCAGGTCGCGGTAGCCCTGCATATAGTCCTGATACTGGTTGTTGTTCCAGTTGGTGGCATATCCGAGGCCCATGAAACCGCCAATCACGATGGGGAGTTTCCAGTAGCGGCGGTTGTAGATCTGGCCGAGGCCGGGGCAGAGGGCAGAGAGCCAAACTGCGCGCTGGGGAGAGGGATTGAAAGGGATTTTGCCGTCGAGGCCGTAGGGGTAGTCGTCGGCCTGGACCACTGTGGGGGCGATGCTGTCGGATTCGGCAGGCTGTGGGCCGAGGGGCTCGCGGACGAGCAGTTCGGCGTCGAGATTCACGGTGGAATCAGACTGGGCGAGGGGGATATTGGAAAAAATCGGGGAGGAAATAAAGCAAAGGCACAGCAGGAGGATGAGTGCGCGCTCGGGGAGCGTGCACTGTGCGTGGTTTCCGGCAGTGTTGCGATAAGAGGTCATATTCCTTCGAAATTGCGTATTAGGGCTGTTAGTTCATCATCGTTGTTGAAGCGGAAGGTGATTGTGCCGCGGCCGGAGCGGTTGCGGGAGAATTTCACCGGAGCGGAGAAGCGTTTGGAGAGATTCTTGGCGAAAGCCTCATATTCGGGCTTAATTTCAGATTTGGTGGCATTGTCGGCCTTTTCGCCCCCTTCGTTGGCTTCGCGGGCGAGTTTTTCGACGGCTCTTACAGAGAGGCCTTCGGCGAGGATGCGCTTGTAGAGGCGGAGCTGGAACTTGGGGTCGTTCACGGCGAGGATGGCACGGGCGTGGCCCATGTCGATGTCGCGGTCGCGGAGGCCGAGCTGGATTTCGGCAGGGAGTTTCAGCAGACGGAGGTGGTTGGCGATAGTGGCGCGTTTCTTGCCGAGGCGTTCGCTGAGGCGTTCCTGAGTGAGGGAATATTTTTCGATAAGCTGCTTGAAACCGAGTGCGACCTCGATAGCGTTGAGGTCTTCGCGCTGGATGTTTTCGATGAGAGCCATCTCGGTCATTTCGGAGTCGGAAGCGCGGCGCACGTATGCGGGGACGCTTGTGAGGCCGGCCTGGGAGGCGGCGCGCCAGCGGCGTTCGCCGGCGATTATCTGGTAGTTGCCGTCGTCGGTCATTCGCAGCGTGAGGGGCTGCACCACACCGAGTTCACGGATGGAGGAGGCGAGTTCGGCGAGCGACTCCTCGTCGAAGGTGCGGCGGGGCTGCTCGGGGTTGGGAGAGATGCGTGATATTTCTATTTCGGAGATGGCGGAAGAGCCGTCGGTGCGGACATCATCCATGCGGATGAGGGAGTCGAGGCCGCGGCCCAAAGCGTTTCGTTTCATCATGATTTCTGGGTGTGGGTGGTTTTACGGTTTCGACTTCTGAGTTCTTTGGCGAGAGCCGTGTAAGCGATTGCGCCTCGGGAGTCGGGGTCGTAAAGGATTACGGGGAGGCCGTGGCTGGGCGACTCGGAGAGCTTGATGTTGCGGGGGATTACCGTATTGAACACCATTTCGCCGAAGTGGCCTTTGAGCTCTTCGTAGATCTGGTTGGCGAGTCGCAGTCGGGCGTCGTACATGGTGAGGAGGAAACCCTCGATTTCGAGGGAGGGCTTAAGGCGCGACTTGATGATTCTCACTGTATTGAGCAACTGTGCGATACCCTCGAGGGCGAAATATTCTGCCTGCACGGGGATAAGCACGGAGTCTGCAGCCGTTAGTGCGTTGACGGTGATGAGCCCGAGCGATGGACTGCAGTCGATGAGGATATAGTCGTAATCGTCTTTTACAGAGGCGAGCACATTGCTGAGCACACGATCTCGGTCGGGGTTGCGCATGAGCTCCACTTCAGCGCCGACGAGGTCGATTCTGGAGCAGATGATGTCGAGGCCATTCACCTGGGTGTGCATGACGCTTTCCTTTGCGGGGTAACCGTCGATCATGCATTCGTAGATTGTGGCGTCGTTGTCGGAGGGCTCCATTCCGAGGCCGGAAGTAGCATTGGCCTGGGGGTCGGCATCGACGAGCAGGACGCGCTTGCCACCGGCAGCCAGACAGGCTCCGAGGTTGAAGGAGGTGGTGGTTTTTCCCACTCCGCCTTTCTGATTGGCTATCGCAATGATTTTTCCCATAAGGGTATTGATAAATTATTCAGGAAAGCTCCTGAATTAATGATTCCGAATTAATTTGCAAATGTAATCAAAAAATCGCAGACTGCCATAATCTTTGGCGAAAGCGCTCCTAAAAAATGTTAACGGCCCCTTGAAAATTTGCTCCAGGGGAGGGTGGATCTGTATTTGCTTGCCTTGGCGGGGACTGTGAGGGTGCATTGGCGATAGAGGCCGGATTCGGTTATGGGGTCGAAGGGCTCGCTGTCGCAGTCGAATTGGGGAGGGATGGGGGAGAGTTCTATGATTTCTCTGAGATTGCGGCAGCCGCAGAAGATTAATTCGCCTAAGAGGGATGGATTGGCGGGGAGTTGCGCCTTTTCGAGGCTTACGCATTCAGCGAAGGCGTAGGATTCGAGTTCTTTTATGGAGGCGGGGAGAGCGATGGATTTAAGCGATGAACAGAAGGAAAATGCGTTGCTGCCGATATGTTTCAACGCGGAAGGAAAGCGAAAATCCTCGATGGATGCGCAATAAGCGAATGAATGGGATGCGATATCCTCGATGCTTTCAGGGAGGGTGATTTCGCAGAGACTGCCGCACCAGGCGAAGCAATATTTGGGGATTTTTGTGATTCCTTTCGGGATTGAGATTGATTCGAGTGAGGAGCATTCGCGGAATGCACCTTCACCGATTTGCCTGAGCGAGGAGGGAAGGGAGATGGTATTGAGATTTGTGCAACCAAGGAAGGCATAATCGCCGATTTCCGCGATGGATTCGGGAGAAATGAAACGGACCTCGCGGAAATCCGGGCGGTCGGCGAAGGCATAATCAGGAATCTTCTTTTCGCCGGCGGGGATTATGAGCACGGAATCCTCCACGGAAAAATTCACGGCTGCCTCCGCGCTCAAGGGCAGAAGCGCAGCGCAAAGAAGCAAAAAAGTCCGGGCATTCATAAAATATGAATCATGAATCATCAATCATCTGACGGTGGCGGGGCGACGGTCGGGAGGGAGGATCTTGCGCTCATCAACGGAATCGACCCTTGTGATAAGGACTTTGGAAGTGCCTCGCCAGGGCATCACGGTGCGGTAAACGCGATATTCCACGCGGACCGGACTGCAGTGAAACTGCAGTTCCTTGAGACGCACGGCAACTTTAGTGTCGGTCACGGAGAAAACAAAATCCCCCTCATAGGGGCGCACAGTGTCCATCAGGCTTTTATATGGAAGGATCACACCCTCGTATGTTTTGAAAACAGTCCCCTCCTTGCGGATAGACTCCACATAGCCATACTGGGTGGCTGTCGTGATTTTGGGAGAGAAGAGATACACATACAGGCATGTGATGAGAATCACCGCTGCTGCTGCGATGCCGAGCCATAGATAGAGGACTCGACGCTTTGGGGAGGCGGGTCGCAGGTGGTCGAGTTCATCCTCGGGCTCCTCCCAATATCTTGGGTCGTCGGGGGTATATGTCATCTCCTTCGGCTTTTCAGGGGCTTCAGGAATGTCGGGACCGTCGAAATAGTCCTCCTTGGATTCATCGGAGAAATTCATAATTTTGGGGTATTTGAGGAGTATTTTTTTGAAGGATTAAGAGCTATATAAGCCATAGTGAAGATGCCGAGGATAATCAGCATCACGGTCTGTCCGCTCCACTGGAGCATAGAGAATGCAGTGCCCTGCGGGTCGGAGACTCCATAGAGGGAGAGGCCGAACATCACGGCGATATTCCACGGGCCGAGACCGCCGTTGGAGGGGATAGCCATTCCGATTGAAGAGAGAACGAAAGTCACGAGGCAGGGGGCGAGTCCCCACGCCAGGGCAGGGTCGGCGCAGAGATTGCGGGTGAAAGGGAACGCGAAGAAAGCCACATAAAGCTGTGTGAAATAGCATCCCCAGATGGCGAGGGTGAGGAGGCAGAAGCGCCCGCGGCCATCCATCCTGGCAATCATTGCGAACCCCTTCCATGCCTCTGAGATCCACTGGCGGGTTTTGGCAACGGGCTTGTAGGAGCCTCCGAAATGGAAGATTGAATAAAGGGCCGCGATAATTCCGGCAATCACAATCCAGGTCACAGGATTAGTGGCGGCCGCGATAATGTCTTGACCCATAGGATATTTTGTAAGGAAAGCCTGAATCTGGGGGGTTGCCACGATGAAGGCGAAGAGGGTGAGGACGGCCACGGTGATGAGGTCGGAGATCCGGTCGGCCACCATGGAGCCGGTGACGGTGGTGAAAGGCTTATGCTCGATTCCGGCGATATAGGAGCAGCGCCACACTTCGCCCAGGCGGGGGAAGACGAGATTGAGGGCGTAAGTGCCGAAGATGGAGCAGCAGAGTGCCATAAATGGCGGGTTTATGCCAAGGGCGCGGAGCTGGATTCGCCAGCGGGCAGCGCGGGCGATGTGGCTGATGACGCTGATGCCCATGGCGAGGAGAATCCACCAGTAGTCCACGCCGTGGATGATAATCTGCCACATGTCGCGGAAATTGACTTTCCGGAACATGTAGATGACGAGAATCACCGTGAGGGCCACGGGAAGCAGCCAGCGCAGGAGGAAACCTGCGATGGTGCGGAGTGTGGGCTTTTTCGGTGATGCGGTAGAATCCATAATACAAAAGTAGCAAAAAGGGATTAGATATGCAAAAACTCGACCTCTTTGAATGCGAAAAGGGAGGAGGAGTTGGAGTAGGTGTCCTCGATTTCTATGAATCCGTCGGGGCGGACGTCGCGGATGATGCCATGGAAAGAGAGGCCGGAATCGCGGCGGCGGAAGGGATGGGGCTTTCCGTCGGCACGGTATAGGCGGGAGAGGAATTCCTCGTGGAGCTGCTCGGGGGCGCGTTCGGCCTGGAGGAGGCGCTTCTCGAGACAGGCGCCGATCCGGGCGGATGCTTCGGAGAGGGGAAGCTCGCGGCCGGTGAGTTGCGCGAGCGACACGGGATTCGGGGCGTCGGAGAGGAATCGGGTCTGGTTGATGTTGATGCCCACGCCGATGCGGGAATGATGGAGGTTGCTGCCCATGAGGGAATTCTCGATGAGGATACCGCAGATTTTGCGGTCGTCGACATAGACATCATTCGGCCATTTCACGGAAGCGTTCACGCCGTGGCGGGCGAGGAAATCGGCCACGGCGAGCGCAACCGCCTCGGAGATGGCAAACTGGCGGCGCGCCGGGAAAGAATCGAAGCGGCGGAAAAGAGTGAAAGTGAGATTCTTGCCCGGTTCGGCCTCCCAGGAATTGCCCCGTTGGCCGCGCCCGGCGGTCTGGTGCTGGGCCATCACCATCGTCATATCCTGGAGCTCGTCGGCATGGACGGCCACATAGCTGTTGGTGCTTTCTACGGATTCGAGCAGGAGATAGTTCATTCGGGTAATGATGGGATTATGAGTGTTCGGGAATTGTCGGGATTGACGCGGATTTCCACGTTGATGGCATCATCGGGGAGGAATGTGCCGATATTGTCGGGCCATTCGATGAGGCATGTGGAGCCTGAATAGAAATAATCGTCGAGGCCGAGGTCGAGGGCCTGCTCCGGGGAATCGATTCTATAGAAATCGAAATGGAAGATGGGGAGGGCGCCGGTGTGATATTCATTGATTATGCTGAACGTTGGGCTTGAGGCCTCATCTTCGGCGCCGAGGGCTCGGGTAAGGGCCGAGATGAAGGTTGTTTTTCCGGCGCCCATAGGGGCGCGGAAAGCGATGATGCGGCCGGGGCCTACGGCCTCGATGAAGGCGCGGGCGGCGGAGGGAAGCTCCGAAAGTGAAGGGATATTTATTTCCATATGCGTTTTATAAGAGGAGAAATAATGCAAAGTTAGCGAAAAAATGTTATTTTTGCAGATTGAAATGGGGATTGAATTCGGCTTCCGGCTTTTTGCGGATATTTATTCGGCTTCCGCCTCATCGCTGAAAAGAAGGATGGGGGCTTTTATTCGGCTTCCGCCTCATCGCTGAAAAGAAGGGAGAGGGCGCTTTCTTCGGCTTCCGCCGAAGCCCGGTGAAAATGAAGGGAGGGGAGGGGCTGGCGATTCTTGGGGGATTTCATTGGGATTGGGGGATATTTTGGAATAAAAAAAGAAATTTTGATATGGGAAAAGTAATGATTATTGGCGCCGGGGGCGTCGGGACTGTTGTGGCGCATAAGTGTGCGCAGCATCCGGAGGTTTTTACGGAGATTGTTCTGGCTTCGCGCACGCAGAGCAAATGCGATGCGATCGCGGAGAAGGTTGAGAAGGCAACGGGCGTGAAGATTGTCACCGATAGGGTGGATGCGGATCTCGTGCCCGAGCTTTGCGAACTGTTCCGCCGTCACAAGCCGGAGCTTGTGATCAATGTGGCGCTTCCTTATCAGGACCTGACCATCATGGAGGCCTGCCTGCAGTGTGGCGTGAATTATCTCGACACGGCGAATTATGAGCCGAAGGATGAGGCTCATTTTGAATACAGCTGGCAGTGGGCATTCCGCGAGCGCTTCGAGAAGGCCGGCCTCACGGCAATCCTCGGCTGCGGTTTCGACCCGGGCGTGTCGGCGATTTTTGTGGCTTATGCCGCCAAGCATCATTTCTCGGAGATGAGATATCTGGATATCGTGGACTGCAATGCGGGCAATCACGGCAAAGCATTCGCCACCAATTTCAATCCGGAGATCAATATCCGCGAGATCACCCAGAAGGGTAAATACTGGCAGGATGGCCAATGGGTGGAGACCGAGAATCTCGAGGTGCATCAGCCGCTCACCTATCCCAATATCGGGGAGCGCGAGAGCTATCTCCTCTATCATGAGGAGCTGGAGAGCCTCGTCCAGAATTTCCCGACCATCCGCCGCGCACGCTTCTGGATGACATTCGGTCAGGAATATCTCACTCATCTGCGTGTGATTCAGGATATAGGCATGGCCCGCATTGATCCGGTGATGTATAATGGACAGGAGATTATACCTATCCAATTCCTGAAGGCTGTGCTTCCTGACCCCGGAAGCCTCGGAGAGAATTATACGGGCGAGACATCGATAGGTTGCCGCATCTCGGGCCTCGACAAGGAGGGCAAGGAGAGCACCTATTATATCTACAACAACTGCTCGCATCAGGCGGCCTACAAGGAGACGGGGGCTCAGGCGGTGAGCTATACCACCGGCGTTCCGGCGATGGTAGGCGCGATGATGTTCATGACAGGGAAATGGGTGATGCCGGGCGTGCATAATGTGGAGGAATTTAATCCGGATCCCTTCCTGGAGACGCTTGCAGAGAATGGGTTGCCCTGGCATGTGATAGTGAATGGCGACCTTGAATTTGATGAATAGATAAATAGAGGATAGGGGATAGGAAACAGGGGATAGGGGATAGGGGATAGGGGATTGAGGGGATGGATTTGGGATTCTTGGTTCAGATTTTTTAGGGTTAAAATTAAAGGATAATACGAAGATGAAAAACTACCTGTTGGGAGCAATCCTTGTGGGCGGGGTAGCAACCGCCGCAGTGATGCCCGATGCGGGGAGCATAAGGACCAACGGCGGTTCGACGCTTGTGTCGACCGACCGAGGGACTGTGACAGTAACCCCCGTGAGCGGCGACATCATCAAGGTATCGCGCGTGCCTTCGGGCGAGCGCAATTATAGTTTTCCCCGGTCGCGGCTTGCCGTGATGGGGGCAGAGACCGTAGCGCCGGGCGCGACGCCGTCGGTCCGCACGATAGCCACTCCGGAGACAGTGCGCTTTGAGTCGGAGAGCATGACGGTGGCCGTGGACCGCAAGTCGGGTCGCGTCACATTCCTCAATGCAGAGGGTGATACTCTTTTAGTAGAGGCCGGAGGCGTGGATAATACCGGCGACCAGAAGCGCGTGAGCCTGCAGAACGGGCGCGCGCAGAATTTTTACGGTGCCGGAGAGCGTGGCCATAGGCTTCGCCTCAACGGCGACACGCTCGTGCAGTTCAACCGTCAGAATTATGGCTACACTGGCAGCGACCCGCGCATCTCTCAGATGGGCATCACGATGCCGTGGGTGGTGAGCGATGCCGGCTATGGCATTCTTTTCGATGATTACAACCGCAGCACCCTCGCCTTGGGCAAGGACTCGATTATATATGAGAGCGAGACGCCGAAGCCGCTCAGTTATTATTTCGTGAATGGCAACGGAACGCTTGGCGGCGTGCTTGAGAACTATACAGAACTCACCGGCCGTCAGGATCTCCCCCCGCTCTGGGCCTTGGGCTATATCACATCTAAATATGGCTATCGCAACGAGAAGGAGGCACTCGGCGCCATCGACTCGCTTAAGCAGCGCGACTACCCGGTGGATGGCATAGTGTTCGACCTTTACTGGTATGGCAAGGAGACGGATATGGGTCGCTTTGCCTGGAACAATGAGCAATTCCCCGACCATAAGCGCATGCTTGACTCGCTCAACAGGATGGGCGTGCATACTGTGCTCATCAATCAGCCATATATCAACAAGATTGGTGCTATCGACAATTACAACGAACTCTCCGCTTCGGGAATGCTGACGCTCGACAGCGTGGGGAACACTCACGATGTAAAGACCTGGGTGGGGGAGGCCGGTATGCTCGATGTGTCGAATCCAAAAACCCGCGAATGGATATGGGGCAAGCTTGGCCCCTTGACGGCAGAGGGACTGTCGGGCTGGTGGGGCGACTTAGGAGAACCCGAGGTGCATCCGCTCAGCATCCGCCACCGCAATGGCGAGACCGCCTCGCAATATCACAACATCTACGGCAACCAATGGTCGGAACTCATCTATGAGGGATTGCGCGAGCATTATCCGGAGATGCGTCCGCTTCTGCTGATGCGCGGCGGCACGGCCGGACTGCAGCGCTATTCCGTGTTCCCCTGGACCACGGATGTGTCGCGTTCATGGGGCGGTCTGGAGCCACAGGTGACGCTGATGCTTAATTCCGGGCTTTCGGGCTTGGGATATATGAGCAGCGACATAGGTGGCTTTGCTGTGGATCCGGCGCATCCGTATGATCCGGAACTGTATGTTCGCTGGATTCAGATGGGCGCATTCACGCCGATGCTCCGCACACATGCGCAGAATAAGCCGGAGCCCTATCATTATCCCTCGGAGGAGAAGATAATCAAGAAATTCATCAAGGAGCGCTACCGCTGGTTGCCCTATAATTATACTCTCAGTTACGAGAACAGCACCGCAGGCCTTCCGCTTGCGCGGCCAATCAATTTCCATAGCGAGGCCGGGAGCGTGAATGCCAACAATCAGGACGAATATCTCTGGGGCAGCGAGGTGCTGATAGCACCTGTGATGAAACAGGGGGCGAGAAGCCGCAGGGTGGAATTCCCGGCTGGCTCGCGCTGGATCAACTGGAACAATCCGCGTCTTAGCTATGCCGGGGGCACGAAAGCCACCGTGCAGGCGCCGCTGGCAGAACTGCCGATGTTTGTGAAGGCCGGGGCATTCATTCCTCTCTGCGAAAAGAAGATGGCCAATACGGGCGAATATGACCCGAGCCGGCTGACGGTGAAATATTTCCCGTCGGCTGATGAGAGCGAATACACACTCTTCGACGACAACCGCCGCGACCCGGAATCGCTTGCGAAGGGCGAATATACGCTGACCACATTCCGCGGACAGGCTGCCAAGGGAGGCGTGAAGATTACCATCGACCGCGAGGGAGGCTATGCCGGTATGGCGGAGAAATGTGAATACCGGATGGAGATAGTAGGCACCACGCAGCCTCGGACGGTGAGCGTGGATGGCAAGAGCATAGCGAAAGGAAAATGGAACTATGATGCCTCCACACGGACGCTTAGCGTGCCGGTGGCATTTACGGGAAAAGCCCTCGAGATCAATGTGAAATAACAAAGAGGGAATTATATATATGGAATAATGGAAAAGGGCGACCCGAAGGCCGCCCTCTTCTTTTGTTCAATTTTGGATATAAAGACAATTACAAGGATTTCAGTAGACGCTTTGCCGGCCTGTCTTGAGGCCGCCGGCATTGATGTCGCCGGCGCCCTGGTTGGTGGCATTGAAAGAGCGACAGGTGCCGCGGAGCGTGATGTCGCCGGCGCCTTGCAGCACGGCATTCACACTGTTGCAGTCGATTCCGATGACGTCGATGTCGCCAGATCCCTGGAGGAGGAGTGTTAAAGAAGTGGCTTTAATATTTGCGAAATCGAGGTCGCCGGAGCCACGGAGCACGGCATTCATCGAGGTGCATTCCACGCTGCCGATATCGAAATCTCCCGAGCCCATAAGCACTACGTCGACATTACTGCATTTCAGCTTTTTGATGGATATGTCGCCGCTTCCCTGAAGCACACCCGAGAGAGAGGGGCTTTCGATGCAGTCGGCATAAACGCCGCCCGAGCCACCTACAACGATATTGCGGAGCTGGGAGAGGTCGGTGGTGACACACACCTTGTCGATTCGGTTGCCGTCGACGAGGAGGGAACCGTCGGCGCAGGTGACGCCGTTGCCACGGGTGGACCTGCCATTGAGCGTGATGGAGCCGATTCCATCGGAGCGGTAGATATCCACTACGGTGCCGGTGCCCTGGCGCAGGATTATGTCGGCGCTGGAGCGGAGCACAATCGTTTGGATGGGGCACTGATAGTGCATAGTGGCGGAGGGCTCCTCATCATTTTTTGAGCAGGAGATCTGCTCCACCGCATAGTTGCGGGCTCTGGCCATCGGCATGCACGACTGCAGGCAGAGGAGTGCCAGCATCACAGGGAGGAATATGAATAGATATATTCTTTTCATTTTAAGAAACGTTAGAGAAGATGCGCTGAAGGGCTTTTGCATCATATGATTTATTTAATAGTTCCGAAGAATCCTTCTTCGCGTTCTTGCGGACGTAGCCGTTTTTCCAGTTGACCACCAGAATCTCGCCCACATTGGGACCGGTCTTGTTGATGATGATCATTTTAATGAGTTTGCCTTCCTCGTTGAATTGCTCATAAATGGCATAGATGAGGGAATTGGAGGAGTTGCGCTGCATGAGTTCCACGTCGGGATTCTGCTTTAGATAACTCTTCAGAATCTGGTCGGCCTTGGCCACAGCTTCTTTGGAGAAGAGTTTATAGTTATAGAGGGATGAGAAGCCGTCGCTGAGGTCCATGGAGTGCTGATAGTCGGAGCTTCGCCAGGTTTTGTAATTGTGGGAGAAGCGTCCGGAGACGAAGGAACTTTCCACCTGGTTCATATCGGTGAGCGCCTCGAAGATATCGGCGGCGTTGGCCGGATCCGCGCAGATGAGTGCTGCGGCAATAAGGATTGCGCGGAAAGCGCGGCGGATATAGATGCGGGGAGTCATATCTTTTTTAGTTTTTAGAGTTTTTCTTTGGTTTAATCACATTGGGAGAAATTGTCGGGGCTTAGTTCGGCTACGGAAGCAGCGAGGGTTGCGAAATTGAGGGCGTTGTTAGCCTCGAATGTAGAGATGGCCGGAGCGATGATTGCGTCGGCCTCCTCCTGGGTGGAGACAACGCGATAGTTCGCGGCGATCAGTTCCTCTTCGGAAGGCTCGCATTCCTCGTCATAACTGAATTCCGAGACCGTTTTTTTGTTTTTGACCCGAGAGGGCTTCGTCGGTTTATCGGTCGAGGCCAATATCCGGGCCGGAGCAGAGGAATTCGGGGCTTCGGAGGATAGGAATACATTGAGGGTGTCGGGATTAGAGACCGCGGCATTCTTTTTGACGGCAGGAGTTTGCTGGCTTTGGCTTGCGAGATTAGCCGGCTGCTGCTTTGAGGGGACGAGGAGGGAGATGGCCACGAGCGCCACAATAGCGAGGGACGCAGCGGCCGATGACCTGGCGATGATGCGGCGGCGACGCTGCAAGCGCCCGGCGATACGGGCGGCTTCCATCTCCTGCTCTATCCGGGCGGTCGAGGCCTGGCGGGAGCTTTCCATTGCCTCGCGCTCCTTGGCGCTCAGTCCTTGGGAGGCTTCCTTCTCAGCCCATTCGAGCAATTGGTCTATATCGTTGAAATCAGGCATCTTTTTGATTGATGATTCTTTTTAATTGATGATTCTTTTGTTCGGCTTCCGCCTCACCGCGGAAAAGAATATTTGGATTCCTTTGCTTTTGGGATTCCTTTGCTTTTTGGATTCCTTTTCTTTTTGCTCCTTTATTCTTCCTATTTTTTGAGTCCTTTTCAAGAGCTTTGGTTTAAATCATTTTTCATTTGGCGGCGGGCTCGGCTGAGGAGCTGGCGCACATTGGCCTCGGTGGTGTTCAGCTTTTGGGCTATCTCCTTATAATCGAGGCCGAGGAATCCGGAGAGGATCATTGCTTCCCGTTGCCCACGGGGGAGGTGTCCGATGAGGTGCTGCAGGAGGCGGCGGGTTTCCTCATATTCCGCGCTTTTGAGCGGCGGCGTCGGGATTTCGGGCAAATCATCGAGCGGCACGTCGGAGCGTCGGGACCTCATCGCGTCGATGCAGGCATTGCGGAAGACGCGGATGCAATAAGCCTTGCAGTGTGCCTTGTCGGCAGGAATCTTGTCGCGGTTGCGCCAGAGGGAGATCTGGGTTTCCTGCACGAGGTCGGCGCATTCATCGGAAGAGAAACCGAGTCTGAGGGCGATGACGAACATCGCATCGTGCATTGACAGCACTCTTTCTCTGAACTCGCGTTCCTTCATATCCGAAATTATAATCGCTAAAGATATTTATAGACTAATCTGCAAATATCGCAATTATTTTTGAGATGAGCTGCCAGAAGACTGCTCTTTTTCCACACTTGCCGCCGTTTGCTTTACTTCAGCCTTCAGTTCGCCGAATCGGAAAGAGATGCTGAGTCCCACATTCCATTGCTTGTACCAGTTGTTCGACCGGAGATTGATGCCGGTGCCGGTCTGGGAATATGAGGAGCGACGTGAAACGGGGAGGATATTGCTGGCGTTGATGGAGAGAGTGAGAGCGTCGTTTTTGAGGAAAGAACGGTTCAGGCCGAGGCCGTAATGATAATATGAGGAGCCTTTGCCCTGGAGGTCGATCCAGCCGGTGCCATAGCCACCATAGGCCGAGACGCGCATCTTGAAGGGAGTGGTATAGGAATAATATCCATTCACATAATGCTGCCAACCGTGGTTTTTGGCGTTGACGAGTTCGGAATTGCTCCTGACGTTGACATATTTTGTCCAGCCATATAGTGAGAGGCGCATTGACTGGGTGATGTTCCAGTCGGCGTTGAGTTCTAAGAACACGTTTCGGTCGAGGCCGATGTTGGCGTAAGTGCTGTTCATGATATTGTCCTTATAGAAGAGCACGTCGTTGATTGAATTGGCCACGTGTCGGTAGCTGATCTTTGCGGTTCCGGAGAGAGCGTGTCCATAATTGGAATAAGAGAGGGAGATATTATGCGACTTTGTGCTATGGAGGTCAGGGTTGCCATAGGATATCATCGAGGGATTTGAGGTGTCGACATAAGGGTCGAGCACACCGATGCTGGGCCGGGATATGCGCATCTGGTAGGATGCACGGAGGGAAGAGGAGTCGTTGATGCGGAATGAGAGGGCCGCATTCGGCACGATGTCATTGAGGCGGGTGGTGAAATCGGGATGATTGCCGTAATGATAATCGAGACCCATGCAAGTGTGCTCGTAGCGCACCCCGGCCGAGGGAGTCCATTTGCCGAAAGAGCCTGTGTATGTGGCATATGCAGCGTAGATATCAATGAATTGCGAAACGTCGGAATAGAGTGCGTCGACGAATTGTGCGGATGCGGCATCTGCACCCTGATGGGTGGAGTTTGTCTGGGTCTGGCGGCTGATATCTGCCTTTGCGCCGGCCTCGATGGTGTTGTGCTTGTTGAGGGTGTTAGAATAATCGATTTGTGCCACATGGCCGATGTAATCGTTATTGGAGTTGGTGCGGAGGTAAGGCTGTTCCTGGAGCGGACCGAAGGAATTGAGAGTGTTGAATCTCTGCTCCCAGGGAGATCTGGAAGCATCGATCATATATGAAACCACCAGGTTATGGTCGGTGCGTCGGAAATTGTGCTGGTATGATACCTGTCCGCCGATAGAGCGGTATCGGCCTTTGCTTACATATCCGCGCTCGAGACTCCACACAGGTCCGGTGGCGTCAGAGAGAGCCTGGAGGGAATAGCCGTTGCTTTGGTAGGGATTCCAACCGGCATATAAGGATGCTGTGTAGAGATTGAGGGTGTCGGGTTCCCATGACATATTGAGATTTCCGCCGAGATAGCGCCATTTGCTCTTGCCTTTGGATTCTGTGTGGAGGGAGCTGTCGCCGGCGGGACCGCTTTGCTCCACATCCCTTTCGCTATGATATGCTCGTGGCCAAACGTAACCATCGTTATAATAGACGCTTGCGCCCAGCATTACATTCTTGATGCGTGTGCGGCCATTGATGCCGCCGCCCACCTGGTAGGCATTGATCCAGGCATTATAGTTGGTGGTAAAACCGGCGAGGCGGGTGTCGGTATTGGTGACGATATTGAGGATTCCGCCCACGCCCTCGGCGTCATATTTTGCGCCGGGTTCGCTGATCACCTCAATCTTCTTTATCTGGGCGGCGGGAATCGATTTGAGCACAGTCTTGATATCCCCTTTGAGGGAGGGGTCGTCGCGGCCGTTGAGGAGTATGCGGAAATTTGACTGTCCGTTGACTTTCACGTTCTCCTCGCCGTCGACAGTTACGCCCGGCACCTTTCGGAGGATGTCGAGGATATTGCTGCTGCCGGCCTCGGGGTCTTCCGTGACATTATAAGTGAGTTTCGCGCCATCGCTCTGCACGAGATTTCGGCGGCGCTCCACCACGAGGTCCTGCAGGTCCTGGTATCCGGCGCCGAGGGTGTCGAGTGGTTCGGAAGCCGATGGGATGGAATCATTGGGAGCCGCGGCGGGGGTATCGGCCGGCTCGGCCGATGAGCCCGCAGCTGCTGCCGAGATTGCAAACGCCGTCGCGGCCGTGGCAATCGCTATATATAGGTTTGAGAAAACTCGCGGGAGGGAGTGGCGTGTGTGTGATGAGTGGTTCATAGACTTGGAATCAATTGTAAACGGATAAGGAAGCAGCCTGCGGAGAGATAGAGAACTTTGCATCCGAAATCCTTTTGTCTATATTACTCTGAATTGCAGGGTGGTGTGACAAGGATTGCAAATGATTAACATATATTAACAAATGTATGCTAAAATTACGCAGTGCTGACAGATAACTTTGCAGCATCGGAAAGCCGGAAGGAATCAATGGCCGGCGAATAAGGTTGTAAAGAAACGAGATGCGAGTCAGAGGCAGCGTAAACGGCTGAGAACAAGAAAAAACACGGAGGATTAATTATGAAAAAGAAAGGATGTCAGTCAGACTTTATCGAGGAGCGCGATGCGGAGTTGCATTCGCGGTTTATGGACTTGTTGCGCTCGGAGCGTGGCAAGAGCCTTGGGGAATTGTATGGGGCTGCCGCACGATGCAAGGCAAGCAGGTTTTGGGTAAGCCCGGAGCGTGCTGCGGATGTGTTGAGTTGTATTGAGCGTGGAGTGGAGAATATGGAGCGGATGTATCCGGAGAGGCGGAGAATGTATGAGGAATTGCGCCGGCGTGTAGCTGAGAAGCGTGAGGAATCGCCGGAGCGGCCGATGATGCATATCGTGGAGGAGGTGGTGGAGCAGGAGGCTCCCGAATTCTATATCACAGAGAAATCGTCTAAAGTGATAATATGCAGGTATGTGCGTAGCCGTCGCGAGCGTCGCCGTGGTTGCGACAAGATTGGAGGCGTATTGCTGCGCAGGAACAATGCAGGAGAGGGGGTGAGCGATGACGATTGAGGAGATATTGCGCGAGAATGCGCGCCGGCTTGAGGAGATAGGGAGGGAGTTTGATCCTGTGAGCGGGTGCGGCAGCACCGGGAAGCGCGAGGCATTCAATGTGGAAGGAATCGCCGGGCCGCTCTATTTGCCGGAGATGATGCTTCGCGAAGGCTCCTTGGCGTGGAATCTACGGAATGCCGGCAGCGTGGATGCATATCTGAAAGAGAGGCTTGGGCGCACTGAGGAGGATGGCGACAGAGAATTGCTGATGGCGCGCTTTGACCAGGAGCGGTGCCGGCACGACTTCCCCTATTGGGCCGCTACGCGCATCTATATCAAGGATAAGCGAGGCGGAGAGGATATTCTTTTCCGACTCAACAGGCCGCAGCGCAAATTTGTGGAGCGTCTGGAGGAGGACAGACTTGCGGGGCGGCCAATTCGCTTGATACTTTTGAAGGCTCGTCAGTGGGGAGGCAGCACATGTTCCCAGCTTTATATGGCATGGCTTCAGCTTGTGCATAGAAAAGGGTTGAATTCCTTGATAATAGCGCATCAGAATGTTGGTAGCGACGAGATAAAGGATATGTTTGACCGGATGTTGTCGGCGTATCCGGAGGGGTATCTCTATTATAATGAAGAGGACGATTGTCCGGGGAGAATGCCGAAAGGTGGCAAGCGGATAGTGGGAGTTGGGCATACACGGGCGTTGCAGCGGGTGGAAGCGCGCAATTTCAAGATAAAGATAGGCACGGCAGAGCGGCCGGATTCCTGCCGTGGCGGCGACTATTCGCTGGTGCATTGCAGCGAGGTGGGAGTATGGAAGACCACATTGGGAAAGACTCCGGAGCAGATATTGCGCTCGGCATGTTCGGGAGTGCTTTTAGAGCCTATGACGATGATAGTATATGAGAGCACGGCCAATGGCACCGGCACGTTCTTTCATCGCGAATATGAAGCGGCGAAACGAGGGGAATCGCAGTTTGGGGCTCTGTTTATCTCCTGGTTTGACATTGACCAGTATTCGATAGAACTTGATGAATCAGGGAGGCGGGAATGGGCTCGAAAGCTCTTGGGGGGGAGGAATGTTGAGGCGGCGGCGAGCGACCGCGAGCAACCGGGCGCGTATCTCTGGTGGTTGTGGGAGCAGGGCGCCACGTTGGAGGCGCTGGCTTGGTATGTGGCCGAGCGGTCGAAATATAGCGACCATGGGCTGATGGCGGCGGAATATCCGAGCGATGATGTGGAGGCATTTGTCCACAGCGGATCGCGCGTGTTTGACTGCTATAAGGTGGAAACTTTGCGGGAGGGGTGTCGGAAGGTAGCAGAGCGAGGAGAGATAGACGTAGACGGGGTTGCGAGTATAGGCGCCCGCTTTCTTTGCGACTCGCAGCGCGGGGAGATGCTGCGGCACGTGGAATTTCGTCCACTTGAGTCGGGAGGGTGGAGAGTGTGGAAGCATCCCGGAGAGGGGGATGAGGTGAGGGTTGGTCCGGGAATGAAGATACGCGACAGGTATCTTGCAGTGGTAGATGTGGGAGGGCGCGGCGACAAGTCGGATTGGTCGGTGATATGTATATTCGACCGTGGGCCGATGGCCTGGGGTGATGTGCCGGAGGTAGTGGCTCAGTGGAGAGGACATACCGATATGGATATATTGGCGTGGCAGGCGGCCATGGCGGCGAAATATTATGATGAGGCATTGCTGGTAATAGAGAGCAATACTCTGGAAACGCACGACAGGGAGCGCGATATCGACGGCGATCTGAGTGGTTTCATACTGAATCGGTTGAGGGATGTATATCCGAATCTATATGCGCGACCGCGCGGGCCGGAAGAGATTCGGATGGGCGCGCCGGTGCGTTATGGATTTCACACGAATGTGGCCACAAAGCCGATGATAATCGCCACGCTTGTGAAGGCGATACGCGAGGGGCTTTATGTGGAGAGGGATGAGATGTGTCTGGATGAATTCCTGAGTTACGAGCGGAGGCAGAACGGAAGCTTCGGGGCAATCTCGGGGCGCCATGACGACCTTCTGATGACGCGCGCCATAGGGCTTCATATCTGCTTCCACGAGATGGATCTGCCGTGGATCAGAACTTCAGCGGGGTGTCATGGGATCAGCGGCACGGCGGATCAGTTTCGCCGTCGCCGTCCGGCAGGATGGACCTGTTTTTGACGGTGTGTCATAATGGGCAATCTGCGGCATCTTGCCCATTCGGACGCATCCTCTAAATTAAGAAAAATTAAAAAATTCGTTAAAGGCTTGACTTCCGACGAAATATATATTAACTTTGCGAGAGCGGTAAGTTCAATAAGAGACGACAAATATACAATGTGGTTAACTGAATGAATACATGCGATTTGATGACGCTGCTATACCGCTGTTGCTAAGTTGATTGCTTATAAAGTGAATTTATTATCAAAGGCAATATTGCCGAATTTAAAAAAATAGTTTTTATGAAAAAAGTATGTAAAATTTTAACACCAGGACAAATTCCGATTGTTGCATTACAGTTGTTTAGTGATGATGCGATACATACTACTGTCCAAAACCAGGAGAAACTGAAAGAGATAATCAAGGCTGCTGTTGAGTGCGGATTTAATCTTGCAATGCAGGATGTTTCTCAATGCGTGTCTGATGAGTCGCAAATTCAGGGCATCCTCAAAGCAATGGAACTGACAGGGCTTAAAATGCTGCTTGGGTATTCCAAACTACTGAATCCTCAAGAATGCGAATCTTTTGTGAATGGATTTAAATCGTATGCATCGCTTGCCGGATGGTATCTGAGCACAATCCCGAAATTTAGTCAGATATCCAATGTCAGGGATTGTTATGATAGGATACTTGAAAATGATCCGGATCATTCGGTATATATCCGATTGTATCAACAACTTGATTCCGATTACACGAGCAAATGCAAATCGTATCTCGATTACTTGAGATGCCTTCAGGGTTATTCGTATTTCATAAATAATAGCGGGACAAGAGAACTTGTCATGCAAGATGAACACACGGAAGGTCTAAAGCCAATGATATGGTCGAACTGTTTTGATCCGGTGTCAGATAATGCTGTCAGGCCGTATTATTACAAAACAGTATACTCCTATGCGGCCTTTTACAAGAATCTGCGCTATCTGAGGCAGATATCTCTTGAGAGCGGCAACCCGTTTTGGGCATTCTGCAGGTGCGAAAAAGAGAAAACCATGAGTTTGTATCTCAAGGGGACACCTGCGATCATGAGGCTGATGTGTTATTCGGCATTAGCATACGGCGCACAAGGACTGATATTCTCTTCATATCAGCAGAGAGCTGATGAAAATGGGAAGCAGATATTCGGCTCACCGAAAGATTCAGACGGCAATAGGACTGAAATGTGGTATAACGTACAGTCTCTGATATCAGAAATACGGAGCTATACTCATATCTTTTTAGGTGGTCAGCCAGTAGACATCCGTCATTCCGGCGATCTTGGAATTGATCAATTCAATCAAGGGACAGGAAACTCGTTCGGGCCGTGCGAGTCGATATCGGCAGGAACTAAGGGTGTTTTGCATGTTCTGTATAAGAACAAGCACCGGAACTATCTGATCATTGTCAATCACGACATAGACAATTCGCAAACAGTCACACTGAGGTTTAACAATTCCTGGAAGATAGTGGAGGAAACACCCAATAAATTGAGTGGTTTGGCCGTCTCGGCAACACCGGCTCCAAGCCAAAATACACTGAACGAGGGTATTTCTATAGGGACCACGACAACATACAGCCGTACAATAACAGTAAACAGAATTATTGAGCCGGGCGGCTGGCTCATATACAGATATGAATAAAAGGGATACAGAGATGCATAATAAAATGAATAAAGAAAATATATTAAAAATAGAGAAAATGGAAAATATTGAGAGCAACAGTGGGTCAGCGACGAATGGCCAGTCAAGCGATAGATTACCGTATATCAGTTCGAGTCCGGGAGAATTTCCGATTATTGGATCCACAATCTGTCTGGATCCAAATAACCCGACCCGGGAAGAATTTGTAACGGCGAGAGAATGCGGACTAAGTGCCGGAATATCGGGCGTAAGATATTATTCAGACGGCTCAACTTATCTGACGTCCAAATTTAGACCTAACGTTTTAAATTCCGGCATAGGCCTTATTGTCAGCACTAATACTATTAAAAAAGATAAATATATATTAGATGTTTTAGACGATGGTGACGATAAGACAGCCTTAGAAAAAATACAGGATGGTATATTAACCACTGTGCAGCAACCATTTGTGACTGGAATTGATATTGCTGATGAGCCAGCATGGGGAAATCTTGTCTATACCGGCTCTACACCAATTATTCACCCTACAACATCTGCAACATCTCCGGCATCTATAATCATATCAGATAATCGAGGACCTCTAACAAAGACATATACACTGATCGACAATATAATGAAGTCGCAATGTGATGTTAATGGAATTCCGTATCGGCAGTTGTATATAAATTTTGCAGGGAATAATAATTCATCATGGACAGGAGGTCATTTAGCTCCCATATACTATAATTACTTGAAGGAGGTAGATAATTTGCTTCATCCGATGTGCTGGTCATTTGATCTGTATCCCGGTGTAATCAACCCCGAGACCGGATTTCGATATGCCGAGAAACTGGAAGATCTGTATAATATTCTGGACAGTTATCTTCAAATTTCAATTGATACCAACCGTCCGTTCAGAATGATATGTCTGGCCACTGAGTTTGAGAATGGAGAGGGCTTTTATAACCCCACCCCGAAAATCAATCATTTGAGGCTTGAGGTCTTTACTGCTCTTGCATACGGAGCACAGGAGATTCAATATTGGACTTATTGTCAGCGAGCACATAGTGACGATGTACCCGACAAATATTCGTCTCCCCCGGCCCCGGACAGTGAAGACCAATCAGACTATCAAAAAACACTCAATGGGATTGAATTTTATATATCATCGCCAGTAAACAGGTTAGGAGAAAAGAGTCAGATATGGTATTCGATTCAGGAGATAAATGAGGAGATCCGTCAGTTCTCAAGGGTATTTCAGGGTTGTCGGGTGCTTCATATTGAGCACACGAATGATTTTTATGAGTCGGATCTCGTAAAATATCTCCCGGACGATAAGAAGCCTGGATTTTATACACACTGTGATGATTTACCGTTGAATGTCGAAATCATATCGGAACAGACAGCAGTAACAGCCAATGATACGAATGAGGATGTAACATACGAGATAGCTCCTATTTTCAAGGGTGTCATGGTGTCATATCTGTGTAAAGATCCGGACAATATGAGTACGGATTCATCGGCGCAATCGTCTGTAGAAAGTGCTCATGCGGAACATTATGCAGTTATCGTTACACATGATCCCGACAATTACAAGACAGTAAAGATAACCTTTAAGTCAGGATATGAGATTACGGAAATGACGCCCCGCGTGTTAAGGACAAATTCGGATGCGCAAAATTTATCATCGATAACGAGGGATTTAATGCCGGGCGGATATCTGATTTTCAAATATCGGAAAATCGCCAATTGATTTCGCAAATATTGTTTGCGGAAGTGAACACTAAATGACTAAAATATCAAGTTTGCAAGCGTGAAGTCCTGCTTGCAAACTTGAATATAAGATTAACTTAAAAAATGAGAATTATGCAAACAGAGGAAGTAATATCATTCAGAAGATCTCTGCGGATAGCGCTGGTCTGTATGAGCGGGATATTATCAGTTGCGGCGAATGCAGGTATTCCGGAGGAATATGGGAAAAGGATCATGAACCGATATGAGGTACAATTTAAAGTTGACCATAGGGATTATGAATGTTCCGGTAATGAGATCTCTTTATTTGGTCAAGATGGTGATTGTACGACGGTCAAATATTACGACGACGGCACTGTAAAGTGGGAAATAGGTGGTTGTAATATTTTGGGGATTGATTTTGTAGTTAAGGGAACACGGATAGATGAATCCGGTTCATTTAAGGTTAAGGCCGACGACCGCATTGGAGAATACTGTTATGACGCTGAGTTAAACTCTCAGTTGGTAATTTTCGAGATTTCTCCAATGATGCAATATGAGGGAAGACCCATATTGCTTAAACACTGGAAAGATCTTATATTCAGAGTTACCCCGGATAATACAATCAAATGGGAATGCAGCAGAAAAGATCTTCCATCCGGGGCCGAAGCTTGTTTCGGCATTATGGAAATGTGTTTTTCGGAAAAAGGTTCCACTGATATAGATGGATATCTTGTGGAATATCGTAGGGCATCACGTGTCGGGCCTTACTGGATGATGGTGCATGATTTCTGTATGACACCCGAACAACCGGGTTCAGTTGAAGGAATCGCAGACGATTCTCCGGCTGCCGGCGCACCTGTCTATGACATTCTGGGCAATAGAGTGAAACCGGATAATCTTTCGCCGGGAGTATATATCTGTAAAGGGAAAAAATATATAGTGAAATAAGGCAAAAAGGGAATGAGAATGAAATCATATATATTGACAATTGCGATGAGTGCAACGCTGGCAGTGAGTGCAGTGTCGGCCTCTGCCGGTATTGATGATTACTCTGACATCAAGGAATTCTTAGAGGCCGGGGAACCGGTGACAATCGGAGACAGCATCAAGGGGAAAATGCGGTCTTTCGCCACTTCGGGGGAGATGACCTGCATACATGTGGATTCCGTTCCGTTACCGAAGGAACTGAAAATAATATTGCAGGACAATGACAGTATATGGTTTGAGAATCCCTTCCCCGTAACGGATTCGGCGACACATCGTGCATGGCTAAAGGGTCTCTATATCGGCAGCGGGAAATATTATAATAAGGAGACTAAGAAAACAGAGCTTCGGGAGATGATTACAGTCGTTCCTCACATTCCGTTAGGACATGTTGAAAAAATCATAGGTGATGACAGATATAGCTGGACACTTTTTTTAAGTAACGGAGTCCGGATGGGACCACGCAATCCGCGTTGTCAGAATGAATATGGGTTTCACATCAAATTCCTCACGGGAGAGGATATGAGTCTGACATGCACATCGACGTTTTCATCGCAACGTTACTACTACCAAGTATACTATAACGATGCAGTGGAATGCCCATACGGAATCTATATTGACAAGCTACCGTATACCATATACGATTTAGTTCAGGATGAGGAAGTCACCGTCAGCAACCTGAAGTTGACGCCGATAGAGAAATAGAGGTTTTGAGCCTTGCATCACATCCCGTTCAAAAGCACCTCAGGAGGGTATTCAGGAGGGTCATTCACCGGAGTTTTTGGGGGAGTGGGTAAAATTTATTAAATTTGCGGGTTGAAAGAAACCTGCGCTTGTCAAGCGCGTTATTTGATTATAGAAGCATATAAAAGAGATGAAAGAGAATGAGTCCGAGTCGGCGCGCACACTTCAGGAGGCCACCGGTTCGGAATACAAATACGGATTCACTACGGATATTGCCACCGACATTGTGCCGCCGGGTCTTAATGAGGACACGGTGCGCCTTATTTCGCGTCTCAAAGGGGAGCCCGAATGGCTTCTCGAACTGCGGTTGAAGGCATTCCGCTATTGGCAAACCCTCACCCCACCGCATTGGGCGCATCTCCAGATTCCGGAGATTGACTTCCAGGCCATCAGTTATTATGCCGCTCCGAAGCAGAAGGAGTTGAAGAAGAGCATGGATGAGGTGGATCCCGAACTTGTGAAGACATTCAATAAACTCGGTATATCGCTCGAGGAGCAGAAGCGTCTTTCGGGAGTGGCCGTGGATGCCGTGATGGACTCGGTGAGCGTCAAAACCACCCACCGCGAGAAACTCGCCGAGCTGGGCGTGATATTCTGTTCGATAAGCGAGGCGGTGAAGGACTATCCGGAATTAGTGAAGAAATATTTGGGCAGCGTGGTGAGTTATCGCGACAATTTCTATGCCGCGCTCAACACGGCAGTATTCAGTGACGGCTCATTCGTATATATACCGAAGGGCGTCCGCTGCCCGATGGAACTGAGCACCTACTTCCGCATCAACGCCGCGGGCACGGGCCAGTTTGAGCGCACGCTGATAGTGGCCGACGATGACGCCTATGTCAGCTACTTAGAGGGCTGCACGGCGCCTATGCGCGATGAGAATCAGTTGCACGCCGCCATAGTGGAGATAATTGTGGAGGACCGTGCCGAAGTGAAATACAGCACGGTGCAGAACTGGTATGCCGGCGACCGCGAAGGGCGTGGCGGCATCTACAATTTTGTAACTAAGCGGGGCCTTTGCCGCGGACACCGCTCCAAACTTAGCTGGACGCAGGTAGAGACCGGTTCGGCAATCACCTGGAAATATCCTTCCTGCGTGCTGAAAGGAGATGAGAGTGTCGGGGAATTCTACTCTGTGGCCCTCACCAACAATTATCAGCAGGCCGACACCGGCACGAAGATGATCCATCTGGGCAAAGGAAGCCGCTCCACGATTGTGAGCAAGGGCATATCGGCCGGTAAATCGCAGAACAGCTACCGCGGGCTTGTGCGCGTGGCCAAGGATGCATCGGGCTGCCGCAACTATACGCAGTGCGACTCCCTGCTGATGGGCGACCAGTGCGGTGCCCACACCTTCCCATATATAGAGGTGGGAAATGACACGAGCACCGTGGAGCATGAGGCCACCACATCGAAGATTAATGAGGAGCAGCTCTTCTATTGCCGCCAGCGCGGCATACCGCCGGAAGAGGCTGTGGCGCTGATTGTGGGTGGCTACGCCCGCGAGGTGATGAACAAGCTCCCGATGGAATTTGCCGTGGAGGCGCAGAAACTGCTGCAGATTTCGCTGGAGGGAAGCGTGGGGTAATCCTCCTCCTGCCGGTAAGAAAGTTTTTTTAATTGATGATAGAGAGAATAGTTATAATTGATGGTATTGACCCTCAGACGTTTTATGGTGTGAACAATGCCAATATCAGTCTGATACGCAATCTTTTCCCGAAACTGCGCGTGTCTGCACGCGGCAATGTGATAAAGGTGATTGGAGAGGAGAGCGAGACGGCGGAGTTTGAGCGCAAGGTGAAGCAGATAGAGGAATACGCGTCGAAATACAATCGGCTCAACGAGGAGGTGATCATCGACATCGTGCGCGGAGAGGCTCCTCATCGCAACGATGCCAACGGCGTGATCATCTACGGTCAGAGCGGCCGTCCGATAGCGCCGCGCAATGCCAACCAGCAGCGCATGGTGAAGAGTTTCGACGAGAACGACCTCACCTTCGCCCTCGGTCCGGCCGGTACGGGCAAGACCTACATCGCGATAGCCCTGGCGGTGCGGGCATTGAAAAACAAGGAGTGCCGCCGCATCATCCTTTCTCGGCCGGCTGTTGAGGCCGGTGAGAAACTCGGTTTTTTGCCCGGCGACATGAAAGACAAGATCGACCCCTATCTTCAGCCCCTTTATGACGCACTGGAGGATATGGTTCCGGCGTTGAAACTCAAGGAATACATGGAGTCGGGCGCCATTCAGATAGCCCCGCTCGCATTCATGCGCGGCCGCACTCTCAATGATGCCGTGATAATCCTTGACGAAGCGCAGAACACCACCCGCCATCAGATGAAGATGTTCCTGACACGCCTCGGAATGGGCTCGAAGATGGTGGTGACGGGCGACGTGACGCAGATCGACCTCCCCGCCTCGGTGCGCAGCGGCCTTCTTAGCGCCCTCAGGATACTGAAGGGTGTGAAGGGAATCGGCGTGATAGAATATGAGAAGAAGGATATAGTTCGCCATCCGCTCGTGCAGCGCATCGTGGATGCCTACGAGAAGCGCGAGAAAGAGAGCGATGAGGAACAGGGGAACGGGGAGACGGTAGAAAATTGAAAGAACAAATACGAGCAATGGTACAGCCAGGAGATACGGTCCGCTATCTGAATGCGGTGGGAGGCGGGAAAGTGACCCGCGTGGAAGGAAATATCGCATATGTCGACGACGACGGTTTTGAGACGCCGGTGCAGGCAAAGGAACTTGTAGTGGTGCTTCCGGCCGGCCATGAGCCGTCGAAAACTGGTGCGCGGAAGATGTTCGACCAGGAAGCCTACGACGCAGGCAAAGGGTCGGAGCGTAAGAAGCCGAAGCCGGAGGCGCCTAAAGAGGAGCCGAAGAAAGACAGCGCCGCATCCTTCAAGCCCGAGCCTCAAATAGGAGAGGAGGAGTTCCCGCTCGTGGAGACCGACTATGGCGACGATATGACCCTCGTGCTTGCTTTCGAGCCGCAGAATGTCAAGGATCTCGAGCATTGCCGCATTGCCGTGATGCTCGTGAACGACTCCAATTATTTCGTGCGTTATGTGCTTCTGCGCCGTGCCGACACCGGGAAGGGCTGGGTGGCAGCCGCCGAGGGAGAGACCGCGCCCAATGAGGTGGTGGACCTTGGCAGCGTCACGCAGGACGGCGTCAACAAATTCGAGCGTATTGTGTTCCAGGCCATAGCCTATAAGCGCGACAAGGCATTTGAGGTTCAGGCACCGCTGCACGTGAGCCGCAAAATCGACCTCACCAAATTCCACAAGATGCATTGCTTCCGTCCCGGCGTATATTTCGAATCGCCTGTGATGGAGATCACATTATATTCGGAGAAGCGATGAAGGAGCGATGGTGGACGGCGCCTGCCGAGGCCGACGACGGAAGGACGGTGATAGTGACCGGCCGCGACTATCTCGACAGCATAATCGAGGGAGGTAAATACCGCTTCCTTGTGCGTGTGGGCTGGAATTACGAGTGCGGCGCCGGCGGCATGCCATCGGAGGCCGACGCCCGGCAGATGGAGGCGGCCACTGATGCCCTGCATGCGGCCTTCAATAAGGACAAGGTGGCCTATATGACCGGAATCTATACCGGCGATGGCCGCCGCGACTGGATTTTCTACACCAAGAACCTCGCGATATTCGGCAAAGTGTTCAACCGTGCACTCGAGCCATTGGACCAGATGCCACTGGAAATCGAGGCCGAGGAGGACGCCGATTGGGAGGAATACCACCAGATGCGGGAGGCAAGTTATATCCCGCCTGACGAAGAGGAAAAATGATGGGGCTGAGAGACACTATTGAATCAATTACTAATATATAAAGCCATGCTGAGAAAAGCTCTACTGATTTGCATTGCGGCCGCTACCCTGTGGCCATTGGCATCCGAGGCTGCACTGGAACTGAGTTTCCGGCACAGCCGCTCTACCAACATCATCGCCGAGGGAAAGACCAAATTTACCTTCACGGCGAAGACCAACGAACCCGCGCGCATCGAGATTTATGTAAACGACACCAAACTCGCCGAGGCCGACAACGCCACCGAACTCAAGGAGACATATAATTTCACCGCGCAGGGCGACTATGAGGTGAAAGCGATAGCCAAAGCCGGTTCGGAGACAGACGACGAGTCGCTCTACCTCTGCTGGCCCGGCCCATCCACAGCCGCCGCCGACAAGACCGTTCCTCCTATGGGAATCACAAAGAATCCCGACGGCAGCCTCACATTCTGTCTATGCGCCCCGCAGAAGGATGGAGTGTTCCTCGTGGGAAGTTTCAACGATTTCCGCACCACATCTAAGCAGCAGATGCAATATGTGGACAAGACCGAATCGGACAACGAAATCCGCTATTTCAAGATTACCCTGCCTAAGGCAGAACTGGATGACGGCTTCAGCTATTATTATCTGGTAGACGGCAAGGCTGTGGGCGATCCCTACGCGCTTCTCGTGCTCGACAAGGACAATGACAAATATATCAACCAGAATTCGATGGTATATCCCGACCTTCCCGAATTCCCGACAAAAGGCGTGCCCTCCACACTGAAGACGATGGCCTATTATGCCGACGACCTGCTTGACTATAAATGGAATGTCACCGACTTCAAGAGGGCCAACAAGGAGGATCTTGTGATATATGAGATGCTTTTCCGGGACTTCACAGGCACGGAAGGAAAGGCAATGGGCAATGGCACCGTGCGCGAAGCCATAGCGAAGATTCCCTATCTGAAAGAACTGGGCGTAAACGCAGTGGAACTCCTTCCTATCAATGAGTTCAACGGAAATATCTCATGGGGCTATAACCCCAACTACTATTTTGCTCCCGACAAAGCCTACGGCACGCCGCAGGATTACAAGGAATTCATCGACCGCTGCCACGCGGAGGGAATCGCCGTGATTCTCGACCTGGTGTTCAATCAGACCGACTGGCAGCATCCCTGGTATCAGATGTATACAGTAGGCGAGAACCCCTTCTATAATGCAAGTGCACCTCACGCCTTCAGCGTGCTCAACGACTGGAAGCAGGAATATCCCCCCGTGCAGCAGCAATTCCGCGACGTGGTGAAATTCTGGCTTAAGGAATATAAGGTGGATGGCTATCGCTTCGACCTGGTGAAGGGCCTTGGCGACAATTCCAGTTATGCCAACTCGAGTGCGGCAGCCACGGGAGCCTATAATGCCAGCCGCGTGGCACGTATGAAAAACCTCCACGATGCAATGCGGGAGGTAGCCCCCGATGCCTATTTCATCAATGAGAATCTCTCCGGCGCCAAGGAGGAGAACGAGATGGCAGCCGACGGCGAACTCAACTGGATGAACCTGAACAATAACGGCTGTCAGTTTGCAATGGGCTATACCGACGGTGCTTCTCTGACCGCAATGCTCGCCACCAAGGGGAGCCGCACGGCAGGCAGCACGGTGGCTTACCTGGAAAGCCACGACGAAGAGCGCCTCGCCTACAAGCAGATCACATGGGGCCAGGAAGCCATCAAGAACGACCACAAGGCCTGCATGCAACGTTGTGGGAGCGCCGCCGCACAGATGATCCTCGTGCCGGGTGCTCATATGATCTGGCAGTTCTCCGAGATGGGAAATGCCCAGAGCACCAAGACCAGCGACGGCCAGAACAATACCGGTCCGAAGACTGTGAACTGGGCGCTCCTTGACGATCCCGACAACAAGGGCCTGATGGAAAATTACTCCGAGATGATCAGGATCCGCACCACATATCCCGAACTTTTTACCACCACCGGCAACTATGAGAACAAGACCTCCGCATGGTCGGCAGGCCGCCATATCTCCACCAGCGCCGGCGACAAGGAACTGCACTGCGCCATCAATCCCAATTACGACAAGAACGTAACGATCAAGATTCAGTTTGCCTCCGACGACCAGGACAAATACTGGGTTGCATCCAAGTCGTATGGTTCCAACCCGAGTTTCGACGCGGCCGCCAAGACGATAACCCTCGAGCCTAACTGTTATGCCGTGATCACCACCCGCAATGTGAGCGGCGTAGAGGAGATGGGCGCGGAAATCGCCGATAATACACTGAATGTCAGCACGGCCAATGGCTGCATCCGCTATGCCGGCGCAAATGGTGGCGTGGCCGTCTATACGCTTCAAGGAGCGAAGGTGGCATGCTCGCAGGCTGAGTCGGGCGAAATTTCCGCGGGAGCAGGTCTTTATATCGTGAAGGCCGGCGGAAAGGCTGTGAAGGTTCTTGTGAAGTGATGAAAAACGGGCTGCAAATGTTAAAATAGGCTAATTTTTTAACAGTAGAATGTTAAAATTGCAAAAAATGCAGGTTCTGCTGTAAAAAAAATTGGCAGAAGTGATTCAGGTAAGAAAATTATATTTAACTTTGCAGCGTTTTTGATAGCAAGAAAACATTGTTTTATTATTTTAAATTTTTTGAGAGATGAAAAAGATGGTTTATACGCTTGCTGTTCTTTTCAGCGTAGCACTCGTATCCTGCGGTGGTAACAAAGTTGCTGAAGCTACAGATTCCGATTCTATCGTAGCAGAGGAAGTAGTAGCAGTAGAGAGCGTTGACTCCAACGGCGACACCGCAGCAGCTGTAGCTGTTGAGGAAGTTGTTGAGGCTCCCGCCGCTGATAGCGCTGCAAAATAAGTAGCGTCATCAAGACAGCAAGACTTATAAAGTCAAAGAAAAGAGGTCGGCATTCCGCAAGGAATTGCCGACTTTCTTTTTTTTTATTAATTTTGCAAAATAAACAGACGCCGGCAAAGATGCGGGCTCAATAATAAGGTCATGAATAAGAAACTGAAGACGATACTGATAGCTGCGGGAGCAGTTTTGCTCTGCCTGATAGGCCTTGTCGTAGCCTTGATAGTGAACAACAGCCATAACGCGAGTGTGGCCAATGAGGCCCAGGCCCGCGCCGACTCGCTGGCGATAGCCAACGACCAGCTTGTGCTCACCAATGAGTTCAATCAGCTCAACGCCGACTTCAACCAGTATGAGGGTCAGCAGGTGTATCTGAAGAATGACTCCCTCGTGCAGAAATATAACGAGGCCCGCATGAAAGTGGAGGGTCTTATCCGCGAACTCAACGCCGAGAAGAGCAAGAACGCGCGCAATATGAGCGCCAGCCGTGCGAAGATCAAGCAACTCGAGGGGGAGATAGCCACGCTGAAAGGAATCGTGCGCCACTATCTTGAGGAGATCAAGAGGCTTGGCGAAGAGAATGCCGGCCTGAAGCAGGAGATCCAGCAGGTGCAGGAGAAGAACGCGGCCATGTCGACGCAGCTCACTGAAGCCACGGCGCAGAACACGAAACTCAACGAAACCGTGCAGCTTGCACGCAAGCTCAACATCACCGGACTCTCCTTCCATGCCTACAATAAGAAGGGAAAGGTGGAGAAAAAGATTGCGAAGGCCCGCCAGCTCGGAGTATCGTTTACAGTCAGCCCGAACAATACGGCCTCGGCAGGCATGAAGAATTTCTACATGCGTATTATTTCGCCGGAAGGCACCTTGCTCGGCGGCGGAGGCGGCAATTTCACAATCGACGGCCGAAGCGTGCCGAGCACGGCTCATCGCGCTGTGGAATATGCCAATGAGGAGACCCGCGTCACCATCTATTGGGATGTGAACACCACGCTGACGCCCGGTGATTATACTGTGGAGGTATTCTGCGACGGCTACCGTCTCGCCTCGCGGCATTTCACAATGGCGAAATAACAGGCGGATTATCTGCACAGAATTAAGAAAAATTAAGGGGAAGAATGGGGATGGATTTTTGAAATTGGGAAATTTTTGCTAATTTTGCACTTGCTTTGGGAAATTAGAAGATTTCCATCAAGCGGAAAGATTCGTGAATGAGCGCGGCCGGAGCAGGCCGGAGCCTGTTCGGAATCAATAGGATTGCCTTATGGTGTAATGGTAGCACTACAGTTTTTGGTTCTGTCTGTCGAGGTTCGAATCCCCGTAAGGCAACGCAATCCGAGGCGCGACTGTCAACAACGACAGTCGCGTTTTTTTTCTTTTCGACGGGCCGTAGAATGGGCTGAATAATCAAAATGATGAAAAATGGGTGGAAAAATTTATGATAGATGTTGAATAGTCGGAATAAATTCATTAACTTTGGCGTCAAGAGGGAAAACAGGAAAAATCCCGCTGAAATCTATACCGAAAAAATAAAAAACAGAAAATACTAACCTCAAGTCATTACAATGAGCAAGACACCAAAAGCCAAGGAGGAGAAAGCTCCGAAGGCAAAGAAATCCAATGAGAAAAGAATGCTGCGCGTTCGCGACCTGACACTTCGCGACGGCCAGCAGTCGCTTTTTGCCACCCGCATGAAACAGGCGAATGTGGACAAGCTTCTTCCCCTCTATCGCGAGGCTGGATTCTATATCATGGAAGTATGGGGCGGCGCAGTGCCCGACTCCGTGATGCGCTATCTGGGTGAAAGCCCCTGGAACCGTCTGCGCGAATGCTCAAAGGCAATGAAGGGCATCTCCCTGCTCTCGGCCCTCTCCCGCGGCCGTAACCTCTTCGGCTATGTGCCTTATCCCAACAGCGTGCTCGAGGGCTTCTACAAGAAGGCAATCGAAAATGGCCTCAATGTGATGCGTATTTTCGACGCCCTCAACGACATCGACAATATCAAGGACTCCATCAAGATGATCAATGAGCTCGGCGGTATCCCCGACGCAGCCGTTTGCTACACTGTGGATCCCAAGGACGACGCCAGCAAGGAGAAGATCTTCACCGACGAATATTTTGTGGAGAAAGCCAAAGAGATGGAGCGTCTCGGCGCGCAGATGGTAACAGTAAAGGATATGGCCGGCCTTGTGAATCCGGCCCGTATCTCCACTCTGATGCCCAAACTTAAGAGCGCTCTGAAAGTGCCCGTAGACTTCCACACACACTGTACTCCCGGCTATGGTCTCGCCAGCGTGCTGACATCCATCATGCGCGGCGTTGACATCATCGACACCAATATCTGGTGGTTTGGCGGCGGTTCCGCAGCACCTGCCATCGAGCTCGTGGCTATCTTCTGCGAGAAACTCGGCGTGGAACTGGAAGTGAACATGGAGGCAGTGGCCAAGATTCGCCACGAACTCAAGGATGCCCGCAAGGCACTCGCCGACTTCGACCTCAACAAGGACCGCTGGCCGCGCGACTTCGAGGAGGCTTATGCAGCCATGCCGAAGGAGATCGACGCAGAATTCGACCGCGCCATCAAGGCAGCCCAGGCCGACGCCTTCGACGAAGAGACCCTTCTCGACGCCTGCCACAAGATTGAGGAATACTTCGGTTTCCCGAAACCCAACGAGATTGTGAAGAACGCTGAGGTTCCCGGCGGTATGTACTCCAACATGGTAGCCAACCTCCGTCAGCTCAATGCAGAGGACGTGCTTGAGGAGGCCATGAAGCTCATCCCGAAGGTGCGCCGCGACGCAGGTCTGGTGCCCCTCGTAACCCCGACCTCTCAGATTGTAGGATCGCAGGCCGTGGCTCTCGCCCTCGACCGTCGCAAAGGCAATCCCGACTATACCAACAAGAACAACCAGTTCGTAGGCCTCGTGAAGGGCGAATACGGCAAGACGCCTGTGCCCGTGGATCCGAAATTCCGCGAGCAGATCACAGGCAGCGCCGAGGAGAAACCCTACGATGTGTCCAGCTACAAGAAACCGGCCAACCCCGAGGTCGAGAAATTCGGCGGCGTGAAACTCGCCTCCAACGAAGAGGAATACCTGCTTCTCGAACTCCTTCCCACAGTGGCCAAGACCTTCCTCACCAACCTCCGCAAGGCAGAATATGAGAAGGCAGCCGCAAGCGCGCCGAAGGCAGAGGCACCGAAGGCAGCACCCGCAGCCGCTGAGGCGGGCGACGGTCCCGTGTTCTGCGCACCGATGGGCGGCACAGTGCTCGAGATTCGCGTTAAACCCGGCGACACAGTTAAGCCCGGCGACACTGTCCTCGTATATGAGGCTATGAAGATGGAGAACGACCTCGCCTGCGACCGTGGCGGCGTGGTGAAGGCCATCCTTATCGGTGAAGGCGACGTGATGAACACCGACCAGCCGCTGATTGAATTCGTGGCAGAGGGCGCAGCGGCTCCCGCACCCGCAGCAGCACCCGAGGCTGAAGTTCAGGGTGGCGGCGAAGTGATGCTCGCACCGATGGGTGGTACAGTGCTCGAAGTGAAAGTGAAACCGGGTCAGGCAGTGAAGGCCGGCGACACCCTCCTTGTATATGAGGCAATGAAGATGGAGAACAATCTCCAGAGCGACCGCGCAGGCGTGATTGCCAAGGTGCTTATCGAGGATGGCGACGTAATGAACACCGACCAGCCCATCTTCGAATTCGCAGGCGCCGGTGCCGCACCCAAGGCAGCCGCTCCCGCGCCTAAGGCCGCACCTAAGCCCGCCGCTGCCCCGAAACCCGCAGCACCCAAGGCTGAGGCTCCCAAGGCAGAGGTTAAGCCCGTACAGGCAGTCGACATCAACCGTGCATATCCTGCAGCCGACGGCGGCAGCTGCGGCAAGACCGTTCTCCCCAACGAGAGAAAGGCAGCCGAGGCACCCGCTCTCCGTCTCGCTGAAGGCACCACACTTGAAATCAACGTCAACCCCGACGGCGGCATCAACATCCGCATCACCACCGGCAAATAAGCCGTTAAGAAATAAGAAAAATAGAGGAGGCCTCCCAGCGGAAGCCTCCTCATTTGCTTTCCAATCAGACTAATTAGACTAATTAGACTAATTAGACCAATATGATTATTTATTTTGCGGCAATCACCTCGATTTCCACGAGAGCCTTCTTGGGAAGCTCCTTGACTGCGAATGCACTACGAGCGGGGAACGGGTCGCCGAAAATCTCGGCATACACCTCATTCATGGGGCCGAAGAGGCTCATGTCTGCGAGGAGCACAGTGGTCTTCACCACATTCTCAAGACCAAGGCCGGCGGCCTCGAGCACAGCCTTCACATTGAGGAGGCTCTGGCGGGTCTGAGTCTTGATGTCGGCGGGCATCTCACCGCTGATGGGGTCGATGGGGAGCTGACCCGAGCAGAACACTAATGAATCTGTGGCGATCGCCTGGCTGTAGGGGCCGATTGCGGCCGGTGCGTTGGGGGAGGAAATTTGTTTTTTCATGATTAGAGTATTAAGACCCCATCCCATAAAAAATGTTAATGCAGGGGCGACCGATTTTTGATGCAG
>OGNF01000545.1_pt1 | contig 40883 bp, 37 predicted proteins | sample 1573321 | NCBI WGS metagenome assembly OGNF01 (sample SAMEA2581911, study PRJEB24529) | metagenome | biome: Human gut stool | place: China | collected 2011 | reverse complement strand
AGATCAAGGATCTGCCCGACAGTTTTGTAGCCATGGACGATGTAGAGACTGGCATCGGCAACAAAATACCTCTGTGGCTCTTCGGTTTCCTCTACTGAAATCGCCATATCCGTCAGCCGCAGGCTTTCTGCGGCTGATTTTTATGGGTTTTTCGGGGTTGCTATTGTCCGACACGCGATTTTTTCGTATTTTTGCCGTTTGAAAGGAATATTGCATGGAAAAGAATTACAAACGTACACTTGTCACCACAGCTCTCCCCTACGCCAACGGCCCCGTACACATCGGCCACCTCGCCGGCGTTTACGTACCCGCCGATATATACGCACGCTATCTGCGCCTCAACGGCCGTGAAGTAACCCTCGTCGGCGGCAGCGACGAACACGGCGTGCCCATCACCATCAAGGCCAAGAAGGAAGGCGTCACGCCACAGGACATCGTCGACCGCTACCACACCCTCATCAAGGATTCGATGGAGGAGCTCGGCATCTCGTTCGACGTATATTCCCGCACAACGTCCGACATCCATTCGGCCACCGCTTCGGAATTCTTCCGACACCTCTACGACAAGGGCGTGTTTGTCGAAAAAGACTCCATGCAGCTCTACGACGAGAAAGCCGGCCAGTTCCTGGCCGACCGCTACGTCACCGGCGAATGCCCCAACTGCCACGCCCCGGGCGCCTACGGCGACCAATGCGAGAAGTGCGGCTCATCGCTCAACGCCACCGACCTGATCAACCCCGTCAGCGCCATCACCGGCACCACGCCCGTACTTCGCCCCACCCGCCACTGGTATCTGCCCCTCGACCGCTACGAGCAGGCTCTGAGCCGCTGGATTCTCGAAGGCCACAAGGAGTGGAAGACCAACGTCTACGGCCAGTGCAAGTCGTGGATCGACCTCGGCCTCCAGCCTCGCGCCGTGTCGCGCGACCTCGACTGGGGCGTACCGGTGCCCGTCGAAGGCGCCGAAGGCAAGGTACTCTACGTGTGGTTCGACGCGCCCATCGGATACATCTCCAACACCAAAGAGCTCTACCCCGACACCTGGGAGCAGTGGTGGAAGAGCGAGGACACACGCATCATCAACTTCATCGGCAAGGACAACATCGTCTTCCACTGCATCGTCTTCCCCGCCATGCTCATGGCCTACGGCGACAACTACCAGCTGCCCGACAACGTCCCCGCCAACGAATTCCTCAACCTCGAGGGCGACAAGATATCCACCTCGCGCAACTGGGCCGTCTGGCTTCATGAATACCTCCGCGACTTCCCCGGCAAACAGGACGTGCTGCGCTACGTGCTCACCGCCAACGCTCCCGAGACCAAGGACAACGACTTCACCTGGAAGGACTTCCAGACCCGCAACAACAGCGAGTTGGTCGCCATTCTGGGCAATTTCGTCAACCGTGTCACCGTCCTGACCCACAAATACTTCGACGGTATCACACCCGAACCCGGCGAACGCACGTCCGATGACCTGCGCGCCCTGGCCGACGTCCGCGAGGCCGCTGGCGCACTATCCGAGGCCATCGAGACCTTCCACTTCCGCGAAGCCCTCAGGCAGGCCATGGAGATCGCCCGCATCGGCAACCGCTACCTGCAGGAAACCGAACCCTGGAAGGTAGCCAAGACCGATATGGACCGTGTCCGCACCATCATATACACTGCCCTGCAGATCTGCGGCTCCCTGGCCGTGGCCTGCGAGCCTTTCATGCCTTTCATGGCCCATGCGCTCGCCGATGACCTGCGCATAGCGCCCCTCGAATGGGGTCGCATCGGCTCTGACGACCTCGTGCCCCCCGCCACAGCCATCGCTCCCGCACGCCTCATCTTCCAGAAGATCGAGGACGACGCCATCAAGGCCCAGACCGACCGTCTCGACCGCATCAAGGAAGAGAACAGGAAAAACGCCTGGAAACCGGCCGCTCAGCTCCCCGACGTCGACTTCGACACGTTCTGCAAATCCGACCTCCGGGTGGCCACCGTCAAGGCCTGCGAGAAAGTGCCCAAGGCCGACCGCCTGCTGAAATTCACCCTCGATGACGGCACCGGCACCGACCGCACCATCGTATCCGGCATCGCCGCATACTATCCCGACCCCGCCGCCCTGGTCGGCCGTCAGGTATGCTTCATCGCCAATCTGCCCCCGCGCAAGCTGCGCGGCATCGAGTCGCAGGGCATGATCCTCTCGGCCGAGAACGCCGACGGATCGCTCGCGCTCATCGCACCGTCGGCTGCGGTGGCTCCCGGCGCTCAGGTAAAATAACACTCTCACCAACTGTTGATCATGGACAAACCACGCATCCTTATCATCTACACCGGAGGGACGATCGGCATGATCGAGGACCCCGTATCGAAGGCCCTGACGCCTTTCGACTTCTCGCACCTCATGGAGAACGTGCCCAAGGTGAGGATGCTCGACTATGTGATCGACAACATACAGTTCGCGCCGCCGATCGACTCATCCGACATGAGTCCCGAGCACTGGCGCGACATCGCACGCAGCATCGCCGACAACTATGACGCTTACGACGGCTTCGTCGTGCTCCACGGCACCGACACCATGGCCTATACGGCATCGGCCCTGTCGTTCATGCTTCAGGATCTCTCCAAGCCGGTTATAATCACCGGATCGCAACTCCCCATCGGCGAGGTCCGCACCGACGGCGAGGAAAACCTCATCACGGCCCTGCAGATTGCCGCCGCCCGCGACGCCGACTCCCGTCCCATGATCCGCGAGGTTGCCATCCTCTTCGAGAATTACCTATGGCGCGGCAACCGCTCTACCAAGCGTTCAGCCGACCATTTCAATGCCTTCCGTTCGTCGAACTATCCGCATCTGGCCAAGATCGGCCTCGGTATCGACTACGACCGCGACGCTCTCGCACGCCCGGCCGGCGGTCCGCTGAAGGTTGCGTTCGATCTCGACACCAACGTGGCGAGCATCGACCTTTTCCCCGGGCTCAACGAGCGCTCGCTGCGCCATCAGCTGGCCACTCCCGGCATCAAGGGCATTGTCCTGCGCACATACGGCGCCGGAAACTCCCCCACCGCCCCATGGTTCATCGACGCCATCCGCGAGGCCATAGCCCGCGGCATTGTAATCCTCAACGTCACACAGTGCCTCAACGGCTCCGTCCACAGCAACCGCTACGTCTCCGGAGACCTCCTATCCAATGCGGGGGTCATTTCCGGTCAGGACATCACATTCGAGGCCGCCATCACAAAGATGATGCACCTCTTCGGCCTCGGCATTCCGACTGCCGAAGTCCGCGCACGCCTCGGGCGCCCTCTGGTCGGCGAAATGACCATCAACAACTGACCCGCCCCATGATACTTCCGCGCCTGATCCGACACCGACTACTAAGCATCGCCCTGCTGGCCGCATTCGCCGCCATACCGCTCGGGGCAGCCGGTCCTGCGGCGCAGGCTCCGCGGTGGGAGACCGTCCAGACCATCGTCAGCGAACTTTCCGATGACTCGTTCGACGTGGCCGTGCGCGAGCAGTACATCTACGTCTTCACACCGAGGCCGGTCAGCATCAAGCTGTTCACCATCCTGGGGCAGCTCGTGTCGCAGGGTTCCCTCCCGGCCGGCACCTCGCGGTTGCGCCTTAACTCGCGCGGCATCTACATTCTCAAGGCAGGCGATGTCACCCGCCGCATCAATATCTGACAGCCATGGATCGAATCAAAGTAAAGATAATCAACCGCTCGGGCCACGAACTGCCCGCCTACGAGACCCCCTCGGCCGCCGGCATGGACGTGCGCGCCGCAAATACCGAACCCATCGTCCTCCGGCCCCTCCAGCGGGCTCTGGTTCCCACCGGCTTGCGCGTTCAGCTTCCTCAGGGCTACGAAATGCAGATCCGCCCCCGCAGCGGCCTCGCCCTGCGCCACGGCATCTCGCTGGTCAACACTCCGGGAACGGTCGACGCCGACTTCCGGGGCGAAATCCAGGTCATCCTCATAAACCTTTCCGACGAGCCGTTTGTAATTAATCCCGGGGAACGCATCTGCCAGATGGTCATAACCAACTACACCCACGTCGAGTGGGAGCCGGTCAGCGAGCTCGACCGCACAGTCCGCGGCGACGGCGGATTCGGCCACACCGGCACCGACTGACCTCCGCGGCGCTCCGCAGCGGCACAGGCCACCGCAACACTATTCCGGCCATAAACGTACAAGATGAAACGAACACCTCTTATCCTGCTGATACTCTGCTGCGCGGCTGCCATGGCTGTCGGCGCCGGCAACGACCGCGAAAACCGCGACGCACGCGCACGCCGCGACCTGGCCCGCTACATGTTCTACCGCGCCAACGAAGTCATCGCGCCCATCTACGGCATAGCCGACACGGCCTTCAGCGACGGCCTCTACCTCCTCGAGGCCTCAAGAGCGGTCGACGACCCGAACCTCGACGCCGCAGCCGCACTCGGACGCCTCGTCCTGACCGTCGAACTCGGCGATTCGGCCGTCCGCGAACGCGCCTACCGCGACGTACTCGACCACTACTTCCTGTATCCCGAAAATATGTTCGCCGGCGAATTTGTATCGCGCATGGCCGGCAACCGCAACGATGTCGACGCATTCCTGCGCGTCAACAAGGCGCTCGCCGCAGCTCATCCCGACCGCACCGATCTGCTGATGGACCTTATCGACGGCTACGGCGCAGCATACATGCAGGGCGACTCGGCCGGCCGTGACTCGGCCCTGGCTACCCTGCGTTCGCTTGAGGAGCGCCTCGGTCCCGACCCGGCCCTGATCATGCGCTATGCCTGGATCAACCAGCGCGACCTCGACACGGCCGCAGTCGTCGAAAAGATACGCCAGTTCACCCTCTCACGGCCCACCGACGCGTCGGCCCTCTACTACACGGCCCGAATGTACGACGTGTTCCAGTTTCCCGACTCCACCACCAAGTATCTCGTTTTGGCGTGCCGGGCCGATTCCACCTACGGCCCCGCCTATCTGGCCCTGGCCGACGAATACCTCAGCCGCGGCGACTCGGCCGCATACGACCGAACGGTCATCAGCGTAATCTCCAGCCCCGAAATTGAGTTCGACGACAAGCTGCACATCGTGCAGTCGTACTTCCAGAATGCCTACACCGACTCCACACGCACCGCTTTCACCGACACCATATTCGACATTCTCGAGGACCAGCACGCCGGCGAGCCCCAGGTCTACCGTCTCCACGGCGTATACTGCGCCACACGCGACGACTACGCCCGCAGCGCCGAATACTTCCGATACGCCCTCGATCTCGACCGCGAGGACCGCGACACCTACTCCATGCTCATCGAGGCCCAGCAGAAGTCCGGCGACACCCTCGGCGCAATAGCCACCGGCCACATGGCCATCGCCAACTGGGACGACAACCTATATTTCACCCTTCTCACAGCAGGCATCGAGATGATGTCCGACCGTCCGGCCGCCGCTTTGGCCACGCTCGACTCTTTCGACATCACCGACTTCGTCAACCCCAAGGCAATGTCGTCGTACCACCAGTCCCGCGCCGACGCCCTCTACAAACTCGGCATGCCCGACAGCGCCTTCGCCGAATACGACCGCGCCATTGAGTTCGACCCCGAGAACAGCATGGCCAAGAACAACGCAGCCTATTTCATGGCATGCTCCGGCACCGATCTCGGCCGCGCGCGCACACTCGCCGAGGAGGCCGTCGCCGACGATCCCCTCAACCCGACGATGCTCGACACCTATGCCTGGGTGCTTTTCAAGCGTAAGGAGTACAGGGAAGCACGCGAGCAGATCGAGCTCGCTCTGACTGCCTGCGGCATCAACATCGAGGAAACATCCGAAAAAGCCGTCAATCCAAAAGGATACGACGAGACGGCCCCGGACGGTCAGACTGCCGACACTGACGAGGAAGTCTCATCCGAGATACTCGACCATGCAGGCGATATATTCTACATGAACGGCGAGCCCGACACCGCCGTCCGGTTCTGGAAGATGGCCCTCGAACTCGATTCCGGCAACCAACAGATTCAGAAAAAAATCAAACACCGCGCATATTTCTTCGAATGAACAGAATAATCAGATATTCCATCGCCGCCGTCCTCGCTGCCCTGCTGACACTCGCATCGGGATGTTCGTCGTCGCGCCGCACGGCCTCACCCGGCCAGGCGACGCCCCTGCCGCCGGCCACATCCACTGCCGGCCAACTCATCCTCGGCCAGCTTCACACCGACGCAGGCCCGTGGACCGACTTTTACGCCCCGTTCACGCTCAAACTGCGCCGTCCCATCAGCCTGTCGGTCTCCGGACGGGCAACTATGGTCCGCGGACAGTCGATACTCTTCTCAGCCCGGATGCTCGGCATCGAGATTGCCCAGCTTTACGTCGACGCCGACTCGGCCTGGCTCGTCGACAAGTTCCATAAGCTCATGTGCGCCGTACCTACCGACCGTCTCACAGGCGTCAGCGGCCTCACGGTCGGCAACCTGCAGGATCTGCTGCTCGGACGCCCCTTCTACCCCGGCACCGCCGATCTGACTTCCGCGCTCGCAAATCTTGCCGTCACCGAGGCCGATGAAGCGGTCGTACTTCGTCCGCGCAAGGCCGATGGCGCTGCCGACTGGTCCATGACTCTGGTCAGCGGCCCCGTCCTCGCTGCCGTCGACCTCGCCCTTTCCGGCGGCAAACGCCTCGGCCTGCAGTTCTCGCAGCCCGTGACCTCCGCCCAGGGGTCGGTCCCTTCCGAAATCGACGCCACCGGTCAGGCCGGCAAGTTCGTCCTCGACGCCTCCCTCGGCTGGTCGCTCGGCAAAGCCCGCTGGGACCGGGGCGACATCAAGGCCTGGACACCCCCCGCCGGCTACCGCCGCATCACCCCCGCCCAGCTCATCGAAACCCTCAAATCCATGTAGCCCCGACCATTTTCGTGATCTCACGAAAATGGTCACCGGAAGTTAATATCTTAAGAATCAATTCCTAATATTCAAAAAACTATAACCTTGACCATTTTCGTGAGGTCACGAAAATGGTTCTGCAAAAAATAAACACCTGATTTAATGGACATTGCAAGGATAAATAAGCATAAACAATCATTCGATAATATTCAGCAATATATTATTAGTGATGATCATAAAGAGCAGATCGAAGTATGGTTTGCCCGCGAATTGCAGGAATTGTTGGGATATGTCCGTTGGGAGAATTTTCTGGTAGCCATCGGCAGAGCGATAGATTCGTGTAAATCACAGGGGATCAACGTAGATGACCATTTTCGTGAGGTCACGAAAATGGTCACTCTCGGCAGCGGCGCAAAGCGAGAGATACAAGACTATATGCTGACTCGATATGCCTGCTACCTCATTGCTCAAAACGGTGACCCGAAAAAAGAAGAAATCGCTTTTGCCCAGGGATACTTCGCAATCCAGACACGCAAAGCCGAGCTAATTGCCGAACATATTGATCAGATATCGAGACTTGAAACCCGCGACAGACTAAGGGCATCGGAAAAACAGCTTTCACAAAATATTTTCGAAAGAGGCGTGGATGACAAAGGCTTCGGCCGCATTCGCTCAAAAGGTGACACCGCTTTGTTTGGCGGTAACACGACTGAAGATATGAAGAAAAGACTTGGCATCAAATCGAGTCGCCCGCTTGCTGACTTTCTGCCTACACTGACTATCGCAGCCAAAAACCTTGCAACCGAAATGACAAATTACAATGTCGAACAGAAAGATCTGCAGGGTGAAGCACATATCACACACGAGCATATAAAGAACAATCAAAGTGTGAGGCAAATGCTTGGGCAACGCGGTATTCGCCCCGAAGATCTTCCTGTCGCTGAAGACATCAAAAAAGTCGAGCGTCGCGTAGCCAGCAACGAAAAGAAGATTGAAAAGAGTTCAAAAAAGCTTCCGAAAACAATGTAATTCAATAAGCTATGCGCAAGCTGCTCCTGGTCCTCATCACATTTCTGCTCGTAGCGGCGGTCTTCGATTCGGAGGGGCGTCGCCGCTCGCAGCGCGACGTGCGCCGCGACCGGCAGGCCAACCGCGAGCAGATCGAGCGCACTCGCCGCGAAATATCCGACAACTCGGCCGAGGTTGGGCGCCAGCTCGACCGCCTGCGGTCGATCGAGGCCACAATGGCCCTGCGCACCGACTCCGTCGCCGCCCTGCGCACCGTCATTGCCGGTGTTGAAAGTCACGTATCGGCCCTGGACGACTCCATACTGACCCTCGATGCTGCCACAGCACGCCTCCGCGCCGACTACGGGAGCACGCTGCGCCGCATGCGCACTCGCCGCCAGTCGCTCAGCGATCTCGCCTTCATATTCTCGGCACAGACCTTCGGCCAGGCTTGGCGCCGCATACGATATCTCCGCCAGACGTCGGCCGCCATCACACGCCGTGCCCGCCAGATCAAGGAATCGCAGCGCCGGCTGGCCGAAGCCCGCAGTCGCCAGGCAGCCTTGCTCGACAGCCTCAACACCGCCGTCGCATCCCTCGATGCCGCCACACGGCGCCTCGACGCCGAACGCGTCACCGCCGGCAACCTCGTCACCGACCTGCGGCGCCACGGCCGCGACCTCGAGCGCGAGCTGCAGCGCCGCCGACAGCAGGCTGCAGCCCTCGAGACCGAGCTGCAGCAGATCATCGACCGCGAGGCCGAGGAACAGCGTCAGCGCGAGGAGGCCGAACGACGCCGACAGGAAGAGGCCGAGCGGCGTCGCCGCGAAGAAGAAGCCGAACGCCGCCGGCAGGAAGAGCAGCAGCGCAGGCAGCAACAGCAGACTCCGCCGGCCAAACAGCCTGCTGCCCCGGCCGCGCCCGCCCAACAACCGGCCACTCCCACCACGGCCCCGCAGCAGCCCGCTCAGCAGGCCGCCGCTCCAGTCAACAGCGCCGCCCGGGAAAACATGCGCCTGACTGGATCGTTCAGCTCCAACAAGGGGCGCCTCCCGTTCCCGGTCACCGGCCCGTACACCGTCGTGTCGCACTTCGGCACAAACGTCCACCCCGACTTGCCCAAGGTCAAGGTCGACAACCTCGGCATCGACATCGAGGCGCAGCGCGGCGCTTCGGTACGCGCAGTATTCGACGGGGTCGTCTCGTCGATCTTCCGCCTCGACGGCTACCACAACGTAGTCATCGTGCGCCACGGCGAGTATCTCACCGTCTACGCCGGGCTCGACGCCCTGAGCGTGCGCAAAGGCGACAAAGTCCGCACCGGACAGGCTATCGGCACCGTATTCTGCGACGCCGACAACGACTCGCGCTCGCTGCTCCACTTCGAGATCCGACGCGAGAAACAGAAACTCGATCCCGCCGAATGGGTAAGGTGAGCCGGCATAGCGATCTGACGGGCCGCGTGGTCCGCACGCTGAGCATCTTCGGCTCGCTCGAAGTCATCACCATGGCCTGCGCCATCGTGCGCACCAAGCTCGTGGCCATATGGATCGGCGCCGCCGGCGTGGGCATCATCTCGCTCTACAACACCACGCTCGAGATGCTCAAGGCCGTCATGCAGCTCAACCTGCGCCAGAGCGCCGTCCGCGAGATCGCCGCCGCCGACTCCACGCGCCGGCCACTCCTATGCTCGGCCACGCGCCGCTGCGGCCTGTACATCGGCGTGATTTCGTCGATCATCGTGGCCCTCCTGTCGCCCCTGCTCTCGCGCCTCACCTTCGACACACCGGCCTATACCTGGGGATTCGCCGCTCTGTCGGTCACCATGTTCGCCGGAGCCGTCACCTCGGCCAAGAGCGCCGTGCTCCAGGCTCTGGGGCTGCTGCGCGCCCTCGCACGGGCTTCGCTATGGGCCGCCCTGCTTTCGACCGCCGCCGCCGTACCGCTCTTCTACTTTTTCCGCTACGACGCCATCGTGCCCGTGCTGCTGGTCTTCCCGTTCTCGGCCATGCTGTTCACCCTGCTGCAGCGCGACGGCTGCGACCGCCGCACGCGCCACGTTACGGCCGAGCTGCGCCGCTCCATGGCCGCCATCCTGCGCCTGGGCGGCTGGCTGACCCTCGCCGTCGGCGTAACCCTCGCCGCCGACTACGCCCTGCGCATCTACATCAACGCCCGCGGAGGCCTGTCCTCGGTGGGTATCTTTCAGGCCGGATATACTGTCATCAATTCCTACATCGGCATCTTCTTCACGGCCATATCCATGGAATTCTTCCCGCGCCTGTCGGCCACAGTCAGCCGCCGGCGCATCACCGACGTCGTCATGGGCCACGAGATCACCGTCGTCAGCTGGCTTCTGCTTCCGGTGGTGATAATTTTCCTGGCAGCTGACCGCCTGATCGTCGACATCCTCTACTCGTCCGACTTCCGGGCCGCGCTCCCCTACATGAACGTGGCCATCGTGGCCACTCTGCTTCGCGGCTCATCGTGGTGCATGGCCTACATGATCATGGCCAGGGGCGACGGCCGCGCCTACGTCGTCACCGAAATCCTCTCGGCAGCCGTGATGCTCGGCTCGGCCATACCGCTCTACAATACCATGGGCTTCGAAGGTCTCGGACTGGCCTACCTCATCCAGTACGTGTTCTATGCCGCACTCACTTGGAGCGTCTGCCGCCGGCGCTACGGGCTCCGCCTCAGCCCGGCCGTCGGCCGCCTCATCGTTGGCGCCCCGCTCATTGCCGCCGGCGCCCTGTTCCTGAAGAGCGTGGCCTGGTGGGCGCCCCTGCTTATACTGCCGTTGTTGGTCCGCCCGGCCCTCAAAGCGCTCAGGTGATCACCCTGTGACCCGTTTTTGTCATCCACGCTCAACATTAGCGTGCGGTTTTTTGTTTAAAATTCGTGATCTAACAAAAAAACTGTATGCTATGAACTATAATGACGTGATTTCGAGCGACCGTGTCGTTCTTGTCGAATTTTATGCCAGCTGGTGCCCCCACTGCCAGCGTATGATGCCGATTGTCGAGCAGGTCAAGGAACTCCTCGCCGACCGTGTGCCTGTGTATCAGTTCGATATCGACAAAAATGAAGAGATTGCCGACGAAGCCGGCGTGCAGTCGATCCCGACATTTCTGGTCTATGTCGGCGGACAGCCCGTGTGGCGCCACAGCGGCGAGATCGAGGGCGACGTCCTGCTCAACAAGGTCGAATCGTTCATCTGAGGGCCATGACTCTGTTCTCTGATTTTCTCACCGCTCTGAAAGTGCCTCACACCGAGGCTTATTCCGACAGCCGTTTCAACTCGATGCCGTTCCGCTCGGTGTTCGGGCTCAGCAAGCTGCTGCAGGAGTACGGCATAGAAAATCAGGGAATTTTCCTCGACGATCCGGCCGAGCTGCCCGACGTCCCCGTGCCGTTCATCGCCGGGACGCCCGGCGGCATGGTCATCGTCACCTCCATCGACGCCTCCGGCGTCGGCTACCTGTCGCAGGGAGTCGCCGAGCAGGCGTCGCTGGCCGACTTCACCCGCGCCTTCAACGGCCGCATACTCGTGGCCCGAGCCGGGCGCGGCTCGCGCGAGACCGACTACGCCGCCCATGCCCGCACGATCTTTTTCGAAAAAGCCAAACGTGTGGCTTTGGTGGCTCTGGTGCTCTTCGTGGCGGTCTACCTCTTCGTGTCCAACCGCATCTACGACCGGTGGTCCACCGTTCTGCTGACAGTCTTCAACCTCGTCGGCCTGTACTTCTGCTACCTGCTCATGGGCAAGAAACTGCGCATCAGCAGCCGCATAGCCGACCGCGTCTGCGGCGTCCTCCAGAAGGGCGGCTGCGACGACGTGCTGGCCGACAAGGCATCGACATTCTATGGCATCTTTTCCTGGAGCGAGGTCGGCTTCACCTACTTCTCGGTGTCGCTCCTCGCCCTGTGGATTTTTCCGCAGTACACCTCATATCTCGCCGCGTGCAACGTCTGCTGCCTGCCCTTCACCGTCTGGAGCATCTCGTACCAGAAATTCGTCGTGAAGGCATGGTGCACGCTGTGCGTCAGCGTTCAGTGCACGCTCTGGGTGCTGTTCTTCTGCTACCTTGGCGGCGGCTGGCTCGGAGGCATTTTCCCGCTCCGCATCCAGTTCTTCGTCCTTGTGGCGGTCTACGGCATCGTACTGCTGACTCTCAACCGCTTATCTCCTCACCTTGAACGAAATGAAAAATAACGCACCGCTGTATCCGGGACTGAAGTCAGCCCGCGTGCTGACCGCGCCCGAGCTTAACGCCATCCGCCTCTCCGAGCGCCGTACAGTTATCACGCCGGAGCGCCTGCGCCGCCTTGGAAAGCAACCTGGAAAGCCCGCGCCCAAGCCACCGAGGTAACTTCCACAATATTTCGGCATCACGTCCGTTAGAATAGCAGCCGAATATTCATCGCATCATGCTCCGCCGACTCATCATCTGCCTTACCGTCCTGACCGCCGCATTTACAGCCGCGGCCCGCGGCATCAGACAGCCGCAAATACCCTCCGACCTGCGCACGCCCCACGAGCAGAGCGCCTTCATGGCCATGCACTTCTGGGACGGTCTCGACTTCGCCGACACCGTCCGCAGCCTCGACCGCAGCGTAGTCGAAGAGGCCTTTTCCGACTACGCTGCAATACTCCCTGAAGTCACCGACAGCATCTGCCGTGCCTCAGTCGACAGTCTTCTCACCCGCGCCGCTTCCGTGCCGCCGGCCTACCGCCTGCTGCTCGAGACCGCCCGCGTCTACCTCTACAGCCCCGATTCGCCCGTATTCAGCGAAGACGCCTACCTGCCCTTCCTCGACTTCGTCATCGCCCGCGGCGACGACACCCCGGCCGACCGCATGATCCGCGACGACATCATGCGCAACCGCCCCGGCAGCCCGGCGGCCGACTTCACATTCGAAACCACCGGCGGCACCGACGCCACCGTCCTCGACCCCGAAGGGCGCCGACGCACCCTGCTCATCTTCTACGATCCCGACTGCGACGACTGCCACCGGCTCTTCGGGCGCCTGCGCAAGTCCGGGGCCCTCGATGCCGCTCTCGGCTCAGGCGACCTCCGCGTAGTCCTCGTCTACATCGGCGACGACCGCGAGCACTGGCAGCGCGACGCCGCCTCGCTGCCCGCCGGGTGGACCGTCGGCATCGACGACCGCGGCACCGTCGACGACGGCGATCTCTACGTCATCCGCACCACCCCGTCGGTCTACCTCATCGACCGCGACGGCACCGTCCTGCTCAAGGACCCCACCGTAGCCGCCATCGAAGCAGCCCTCTGAGCCTACACATGAAATACTGTTAGAATCCATTTGATAGTCTCATCTATAAGCATAATCTAACGTATCGAATTCCACCATAAGTTTATATCATTGTTTTGCGTTTTTTAACACAAATTCAGCTCTTTTTCATTCACTTTTTACTAAATTTGCTGTGTTAAGTCTATACTATAATAATTATGAAAACAAAGTTCCTAATCCTTATCCTCTTACTATTTGGGAATTTCCTTAATAGTTGTTCTGAAACGGATACCGACATCTTTGTAGGTACAAAAGACGCGGAGACCATGCGAAGTCAATCTGAAATCTTAACTATTGCGGAAGATTTTATTGCACATATCGATTCCCATAAGTCTCGTTCTTCTGAATCAATTTTTAATTCGATTATACCTGTTTTCGGAAATAATAGAAGCAGAGTGACCTCCGAACCTCTCATATATGCAGTTAATCTGAAAAATAATGAAGGATTCGTATTAGTGGCAGCACCTAAGAATGTAACACCGGTTATAGGTTACTCATTTAATGGTAATTATTCAACGATAGAGGAGCCAGAATTGTCAAATTTCAATTATTATTTGAATGAAGCCATCGATTATGTAGATCACCAAAGAATAAAAGATCCTGATTCCATAGTTATAACTCCTGCCTTCTCTACAGATACAGTAATATTCAATTTACATTACAGACCTCGGATTAAAGTAGCATGGGGCCAATTATGGCCAGAAAATATCTACTGCCCCAACCGCCGTGGAGGATGCGAGCCCGTCGCATTAGTCCAAATTATGTCCTATTTTAAACAACCATCAACATTAAACTTAACTTTTGACAATTCACCTGAAAAAACGTTGGAAATAGACTGGGATGATATTATAAAACATACGCCTACATTCTCATTTGACACACCTAATAGCAACACCCTACAAAACCATTTTTCGGTTTGTGAAGCGTCGACAAAAGCACATTATGATTTGGCTAAAATAGTCCGACAAATCGGTCAAATGCAGAATTCTCGATACGACTTCGGAAGTGGTATGGATTGGGGTACTTGGACAACTATTGATTCAGCCATAAGCGCTTCCAAAAAATTGCTTCCAAATAATTTCAAAGGGCATTTTTATACAACAAAGAATTTGTTTAACCATCTTTCAGGAAAAGGAATAATAATGTTTATTGGCGCAATCGAACCCAATAAGTATCTACATGCGTGGATCCTTGATGGGTGCTTCATGTACAGTACGACAGTTAATCATTATGAAGGTGGAAAACTTGTAGAAAGTGAATCGCTTGTTTTAGAGAGATATGTCTATCATAATTGGGGCGAAAACGGCCGATACAATGGGGCATATCTGTTTGACGTTTATGACACCGAGGCTCAAACTTATGAACCACCAGCCTGGAGTAGCGAGGATCCTTTTGTTTTTCCAAAAGGAAATTCACGAACAAGTTTCCCTTATAATCATCAATATCTCCTATTCAAAAAATGAAATATAATAAAAATTATCTATACGCCGCGCTCGGAATCCTTTCTCTTATTTTGACTCAGGGATGCTCTTCCGACGATGATCCTTTCGATCCGTCGAAAGGAGTAGTCGAAGAAGTAACATTACCAGTATCGAGGTCATTTACGCCTGACGCCGACGAACTGACCGCTCTCGATATATCGAACAACAGCGCATATTTATTTAACAGCGTTCTCAACAATATCACCTCCGACAACTACTGCATTTCGCCCCTTAGTCTGTCAATAGCGCTTGCCATGACAGTTAATACGTCCGACGAAACTCAGCAACAACTGATGCTCAAAATATTCGGATATGACAACCTTGAGACTCTCAACTCATTGTCAGCCAAGCTTCTTTCGTATATCAACCGACCGAGCGAGAAATCGGCCGTGTATTGCGTCAATTCAGTATGGTTAGATTCCGATGTTCTGGTAGCAGATTCTTTCAGAAAGAAGATGGCTAATATATTCGGCGCGCCCGTCACCTCTCTCAATTTCGACAAAGCGGAAGCGGTCGCCATCATCAATGCATGGATCAGCCGCAAAACACACGGCAAAATCACTGAAATTCTCGACGACTGTACAGCCAGTTTATATCTGATTAATACCTTGTATTTCAAATCGTCGTGGCAAGGGCTGTTTGACGAGGATGACACTAACCTGCAGGCTTTCCATGGCCGCACGAAGACTTCGCAGGTCTACATGATGCACGGAAACGCCATTGGCTACGCCTCTGTAACCGACGATTATTCTTATGCATGTATCAATTTTGACGATCCCGAATACGTGTTCGAAATTATCATGAACGATGCCGAAGTGACCCCTGAACTTATGAAACGTATCAGTAATGATAAAGAATCGTCGAAAAGAATCATTCTGAGTCTGCCCCGCTTCAGCGTCCGCACCAAATGCGGACTAAGACCGGTATTCGAGGCTATCGGATTTCCGTCCGGAACGGGCGTCTCACATACTCTCGGAGGTCGCAGCCTGAATCTCGACGGGCAGCAGGAAGCCCTCATCGAGGTTAATGAAAAGGGCGTGGAAGCCGCCGCTACTACCATTATTGAAGGTTTGGGCTCTCCCTCCGAACCAGAAACCGTCGAATTCATCGTCGACCGCCCGTTCACCTATGTCATCCGCGAACGCGCCACCGATGCTATCCTCATCATGGGAGCTGTGCGAGATCTCTGACAACAGATTTATGATAAAAAAGTACGATTCATTTTTCAGCGAATCGTACTTTCTTTTTCCATTCAGCATTTAATATTTATTCGTAACTTTGCGGCTGCAAATGGGAAAAGAAGCTAAGAAATCGGCCGGTGTGGACATGCTCCACGGCCCGATGGCCTGGAAGATCCTCGTATTCGCCCTGCCCCTGATGGCCAGCGGCATACTCCAGCAATCGTTCAACGCCGTCGACGTGGCCGTAATAGGCAACTACTCCACCTCCCAGGCCATGGCCGCCGTCGGATCCAACGGCGTCATAATCAGCATACTCGTCAACCTCTTTCTCGGAGTGGCCGTCGGCGCCAACGTCGTGATCGCCAACTACATCGGCCAGCGCAACGAGGGCGGCATCCGCCGCTCCGTCGCCACCGTCGGCATAATCTCCGCGATCAGCGGCATCATACTCCTTGCCATCGGCGTAGCCGTGGCCCGCCCCATTCTCGAGATGATGAGCGCACCGCCCGACGTCATCGACCTGGCCACCGTATACCTCCGCATCTACTTCTGCGGCATGCCGTTCATCATGGTCTACAACTTCGGCTCGGCCATCCTGCGCTCGATCGGCGACACCAGGCGCCCGTTCTACTCGCTGCTCGTCGCCACGGCCGTCAATGCACTGCTCGACTGGCTCTTTGTCGCACGCTTCGGCATGGGCGTCGACGGCGTGGCCATAGCCACCGTGATCGCCAACGCCGTCAACGCCGCCATCATCGTACGCATCCTCATGCGCGAGCCCGAGCCTTACGCCCTCCATCCCCGCCGCCTGAAAATCGACCGCCGCGACCTCTCCAAGATGCTGCGCATCGGCATCCCCGCCGGCCTCCAGGGCATGGTATTCTCATTCTCGAACATCTTCATACAGTCGTCGATCAACAAGTTCGGCGCACAGGCCATAGCCGGCTCGGCCGCCGCCCTCACCTACGAGGCCTACTGCTACTACATCGTCACGGCCTTCTGCGCAGCCACCATCGCATTCGCCGGACAGAACTACGGCGCCGGACACGACGACCGCTGCCGCCGCGTGTTCCGCATCTGCATGACCATGGCCCTTGTCGGATGCGCCGCAGCCAACTGGGCCATCGTATGGCAGAGCCGCGCCTGCATCGGAGTGTTCTCCGACGATCCCGAAGTCTACCGCTACGCCGCCATGCGTCTGCGCACTGTCCTTGCCTGGCAGTTTCTGGCCTCAACCTACGAGATCGCCGGAGCCTATATGCGTGGCCTGGGCTACTCGATGCTGCCGATGCTCCTGACGGTCTTCGGCACCTGCGTGCTGCGTCTGGCGTGGGTGTTCACCGTCGTCCCGCGCTACATGGATTTCGAGCTGTTGCTCAGCATCTATCCCATTTCATGGATCGTTACCGGCGTTCTTGTCATGACGGCCGCATTCATCGTACAGAAACGGGCTTTCGCCCTTCATCAATCCCGGGCATGAATCTCCGCATCCGCTCACGCTTAAAAACCGCCGCCCGCGTGCTCGCACGGGCGCTCGCGTTCCGTCCGCTCGACATGTGGCTTGCAGGCATTGTCGCCGTAGCCGCACAGCTCATCATCTTCCGCCAACTCGTATGGGAAGTCAACCCCTGGATGCTGCTTCACTGGGACATGGCCGCGGCCGACGCCGCCATAGTCATGCTGCCCTACATATTCCTGCCGCCCCGGTGGCGGCGGTCGGTGTGGATCGCCCTGGCGCTGACCACCTCGCTCTGCTACGCCAACCTGTGGTATTGCCGCGCGTTCTACGACCTGATGCCGCTCGACTCCATGGGCATGGGCGCCAACCTGCAGGACCGCGTCATCGACGGATTTCTCGAGCAACTTCGCTGGAAGGACCTGCTGCTGCTCGCCCCGGTAGCCTTCTACGGCCTGGCGCGCCGGCTGCTGCGCGGCCCGGCCATGAAGCTTCCATTCTCACGCCGCGCCAAGTGGACGCTCGCCGCCGCCTCGCTGCTTCTCTACGCCTGGGCCTTCACCATGCAGGCCTACCGCATGTACAGCATCAACTCCGACAAGTTCTCCTTCTGGTACGCACTGACCAACTACCGCTCGACCTACCGCCTGTCGGCCTACAAATACACCCAGCACTTCTCCTACATGGGAGCCGTGTGGTACGCACTGTGGCAGCTCCGCGAGGAATTCATCCCCCACACCCTCTCGGCCGACGAGCGGGCACGGGTCGAGGGTTTCTGGAAGGAAAGACGCAACAGGCCAACGGCCGCCGACCGCTTCGCGGACAACCGCGGCAAGAATCTGATTTTCATCATCGTCGAGTCGCTCAGCGCCGACGTGCTCAACCTCGAGGTCGGAGGCATCCCCGTCACCCCGACACTCGACTCGCTCGCCCGCACCGACGGCGTCCTCGTAGCCACCCGGATGCGCCCGCAGGTCGGTCACGGACGCTCGAGCGACGGCCAGTTCATGTACAACACCGGCCTGCTGCCCCTGCGCCACGCCGTCGTGTCCAAGCGCTTCCCCTCCGCCGACTATCCGTCGCTGGTCAAGGCTCTCGGCGTCCGCAATGCCGCGGAAGTCACCGGCGATCCGCCTACATTCTACAGCCACTCCACCACCAACGTCAGCTACGGATACACGCAGTTCATCTCCGGAGGTACGGGCAACTGGCGCCGCGACAACTGGATCTTCGCACAGGCCGACTCGGTCATCGCCACCCTCAGGCAGCCCTTCGTCGCCACCGTCATTACCCTGACAATGCACGACCCCTACAAGAGCATCACCGGCAGCCGCACAGCCATTTCATCGGACAAGCGCTTCGTGCAGGACGATCTCAACTACATGGAGGAGGTACACCTCTTCGACAGCCGCCTCGGGCAGTTCCTCGACGGGCTCAGACGCCGCGGACTCTACGACAACTCCGTCATAGTCATCGCGTCCGATCATGAGCCGCGCCGCACTGCCCTCGGGCCCGATTTCTTCACCGACGACATCCTGTTCATGGTCCTCAACAGCGGAGCCTCGCTCGTGACCGACCGCGTCATCGGCCAGATCGACGTTTTCCCGACCGTCCTCGACCTCATGGGCGTCGCCGACTATCCCTATCCGGGCCTCGGCACCAGCATAGTGGCTGATACCACCCGCCACGGCCTTGTCGACCTCTACGGCAATGTCATCGACGCGCCCGCCGACTCCACCGATCTCCGCCGCGCCTGGGACATCTCAGAGCTCCTCCTCGAAGGCCGCTATTTCTGAAAAGTCACCAAAGTCCTTAAAGACCTTACCCGCCGCGCTTGTTTTTCAGCGATTTTGCCGACTTTTTTGGCTTTCCCGCATTTTTTCGTTATCTTTGCGGGTAATATTAACCCGGCAACCGACCTCCCCCGACGATGAACAAGCTTCAACTCTACATATACAAGTCGCTGCGTGGCTTCAAGGCCGTGCGGAACATCAACCCCGCCGAAAACATCCAGCGCCATATCCACGATATGCGCCACGCCCTGGAGATCCTCGACTACGACCCCGCCGAAAAGTATCTCTTCTACCTGATCAGCTACATCGACGAAGGCGCCTTCTTCACCATCCTGCGCACAATCCCCGACCAGCCCCTCAACCACCTGGCCACCTCGATTTTCGTGCCCAACGGGCTGCAGATCACACCCGACGAGATGAGCGACATCGTCCGCCGCACCACACGCATGGTGTCGAATCCGGCCGTCACGCCCGACGAGCTCAACGAGCTCCACACGCTCTTCGCCAAGGAATACGACGTGGTGCCCGACGCGCCGTCGACCGTTGCGTCGATGGGACGCAAGTTTGCCTGTTGCCGCTACGGAGGAGACACCGGCCGCCAGCTCGACGATTTCTTCGGCAAGAACCTCTATCAGACCGCCTACCTGCCCTACGAAGGCGTCATGCTCGTAGATGCCGAACTCGGCGTGACTGCCGATGCCGACGACCTCACCGACCTGCAGCCTGCTGTAAACGTGTCGCTGCTGCCCCCCGAGGAAAATCCCGGCGGTTTCACTCCCCACATATTCCACCGGGCTTTCACCCGACCCTTCCTTGTGCCGCTCGGACAGGATATCACCGTCACATGGAAGCGTCAGGGATTCGAAGACCGCCAGCAGGAGATCACCGTCGAATCCGACGGCATGGTCGTTCCCCCCATCGACACCGACGACAGCCGCAAGGCCATATCACCCGCCACTTTCTTCATCACTTCGCACGCTTCGAAAGCCCCTGTCCACGACGCTGTCATCACCGTCAACGGCATCGAGATCAACGAGCAGAAGACATTCACTCTGGCCGAACTTAAAAACGCCGACGTCACCGTCCAGGCGCCCGGCTATTCACCCTACCACCTCCGCTGCGACCTCGCCGCCACCACCCAGGCCCTGATACAGCTCCCGGAGATGCGCAAGATCTACCGGTTCGAGCTACCCGTCAAGACCAGCGAGCTCGGCGCGCCCATACGTTTCGAGATACACACCAAGCGCGAGATAACCGACAGCCCCATCGAAGGCTATTCGCTCAACGACTCAATACAGGAAGGCGCCACCCGCGTCAACCATCTCATGTTCACCGGCAATTCGTGGCTCACCGCGCCGCGCCGCACACTCATCGCTTGCGCGGCAGCCCTCGTCCTCGGCTTCCTCCTCGGCTGGCTCCTCATGGGCGGTAGCGGAGAAAATGGAGAGCAGGCTTCCATCGCGCAGCCAGGAGAGCAGGCGTCCTCGCCTGCGGCCCCTGGAGAGCAGGCTTTCCAGCCTGCGACTCAAGACGCCAAGGTAACTTCTCCCCAAGACGCCAAGCCAACCGCCGCCGCGGCTGCTCTCGACTCCGCGGCCGCATATAAGGCCGCCATCCTCCGGACACTCGCCGACGTCGCGCAGCCCGCAGAGCAGGCTCATGGAAAGCAGGCTTTCCAGCCTGCGCCTAAAGCCGCCGGCCAAGCAGCCAACCAAGCCGCCAAGCCTGCCGCCAACCAAGCCGCCAACGGCTCAGCTACCGACTACCTCGACTCGCACAAGGTATGGACCCGCTCCGAAATGGAGCAGTACCCCGACCTGCGCGGACTTTTCGACGACCTCAACAACTATCGCCGCGACGAAATCGTTGACAAATGGTCCCCCAAGCTCGCAGGCTCGAAAAACTTTACCCGCGTAGCAAACGCCATGCGCAACAGCCGTCAGAAGAACCGCACCCTCTCAGGCACGCACAACAAAGCCGGCGATGAAGCCATTACCTGGATCACCTACACCTACAAGGTCGATCCCTGACAGACTCCCGTCACCGACCGAATTCATGACCATAGAACAATCCCAGGCCGACCGGCCGACATAACTTACTGTCACACACAATGCTGAAGAAACTACTTATCCTCACAGCCGCAGTCGTCGCCTGCGCATCGGCTTCCGACGCCGCGACAACCATCAGCACCACCACCCGCGAGGGACGCATAGTCACCGTCACCGCCATTTCGCCCGAGATCCTGCGCGTGACAAATGCCGCTCCCGGCGAGGAGCCCCTGCCATCGCGCGGCGTAGTCCTGCCCGAAGCGCCAGGCATCACCGCCTCGGCTACACTGGCAGGCCCTATGAAGATACTGTCGACTATCGACGGCATCACCGCCACAATCGACACCCGCACCGGAGTGCTCACCATCGCTTCCGGAGCCTCGAAAGTAATCACTGACGACGGTGCGCGCCCCCTATCGGGCGGACGCACGGCCATCAGCCTTGCCACCACTTCGGCCGGCTCGCTCTACGGCGCCGGAGAGCGCGGCCACAGCCTCGACCTGCGCGGCGACACCCTGGTGATGTACAACCGCCAGAACTACGGATACACAGGTTCCGATCCCCGCATATCGCAGATGAACATCACCATGCCGCTCGTCCTGTCGTCCGACGGCTTCGCCCTGCTTTTCGACGACTACGCCCGCTCGGAGATGATCCTGGGCAACCCGATCGAATACATCACCGACAACCCGCACCCCGTCACATACTATTTCATCAACGGCACATCCACACTGGCCGACGTCACCGAGCAGCTGTCGGCCCTGACCGGCCGCCAGCCGCTGCCCCCCTTCTGGTCGCTGGGCTACATAACTTCAAAATACGGCTACCGCACTCAGGACGAGACCCTCGGCGTGGTCGACACACTCCAGCGCGCAGGCTATCCCCTCGACGGCATCGTGCTCGACCTCTACTGGTACGGCAAGGAACAGGACATGGGACGCCTGGCCTGGGATCCCGAGCAGTGGCCCGACCCAAGGGGGATGCTTGACGACCTGCGCCGCCGCAACGTCAACCTCGTCGCCATCAGCCAGCCCTACGTACTGCGCAACGGTCGCGGCATCGACAACTACAACGAACTCGACAGCAACAAGCTCATGCTCCTCGACTCGGCCGGCAACACCAAGGAGGTCAAGATATGGGTCGGCGAAGGCGGCATGTTCGACGTCTCAAACCCCAAGACCCGCAGCTGGCTCTCCGACCGATACCGGCAGCTCACCGAGACCGGCATCGGCGGCTGGTGGGGCGACCTCGGCGAGCCCGAAGTCCATCCGTCGGGAGGCGTACACAGCAACGGTCTCTCCACCGAGCTCTACCACAACCAGTACGGCAACGACTGGAGCGAGATCATCTACGACATGTGGACCCGCGAGTATCCGGGGCGCCGTCTGATGACGATGATGCGCGGCGGCACGACCGGTCTGCAGCGCTACAGCGTCTTCCCCTGGTCGACCGACGTATCGCGCTCGTGGGGCGGACTCGAACCCCAGGTGCGCATCATGCTCAACTCGGGCCTGAGCGGACTGGGCTATATGAGCCACGACGTGGGCGGCTTCGCAGTCGATCCCGAATCGCCCTATCTGCCCGAGCTCTACGTCCGCTGGCTTCAGCTCGGCCTGTTCTCTCCTGTCCTGCGCACCCACGCCCAGCAGTTCGCCGAGCCGTACAAATATCCGCAGTACGCTCCGATCATCGAGCGCATCATCAAGGAGCGCTACCGCTGGCTGCCCTACAACTACACCCTGGCATGGGAAAACGCATCCAAGGGCTATCCGCTGGTGCGGCCGCTCAATTTCACAGAGCCGTCGACCCGGGCTTACGACGGCATCTCCGATGAATTTCTGTGGGGCTCAGAAGTGCTGGTCGCCCCGGTCATGACCGAGGGCGCCACCGAACGACCCGTCACATTCCCGGCCGGCAAGTGGGTGGCTCTCGACGCGCCCGACACCGTCTACGAGGGCGGCACGACCGTCACCGTCGACGCTCCGCTCGACAAGATTCCGCTCTTCGCCCGCGCCGGCGCGTTCATCCCCATGGCCGACTATAAGATGAAGAGCACGGCCGACTACAATCCCGGCCGCCTGACCGTCAACTACTATCCCGTGGCCGGAGAAAACTCGTCGTTCACGCTCTACGACGACGACCGGATCGGCGCCGACAACCTCGCCGGGCGCCAGTACCGCCTCATCACCTTCACCGGAAGCGAGAGCGGACGCCGCATCGCCATCGAGTCGGCAGGCACCTATGCGGGCGCTCCGTCGACGGTCGAGATCACCCTGGTGATCCACCGCGTGGCCGCCGGCACCACCTACCGCGTCAACGGCCGCAGCGTCAAGTCGCGCTACAACGAAGCCGACGGCACCCTCACCCTCTATCTCCGATGGCCGGTCAACCGCCCCGTAATCATCGAGGCCGCCGACCTCCGTCTCAAGTAACACCCGTAAATATCCGGCTATAAAAGCTGAATCAGCTAAAAACGCAAGCATTATGTTCTCAGGAATTGTTGAAGAAGCCGCTGCCGTCGTCGCCGCCGAACGCCGCGACGGCAACCTGCGGCTGCGCGTGAAAGCGTCGTTCGCCGACGAACTTTCCATAGACCAGTCTGTTGCCCACAACGGCGTGTGCCTCACCGTAGTGGCCGTCTTTCCCGACTCCACATACGAGGTCACGGCCATTCAGGAGACCCTCGACCGATCCAACCTCGGACTGCTCGCTCCGGGCGATCTGATCAACCTCGAACGCTCGATGAAGATCGGCGGACGCCTCGACGGCCACATAGTCCAGGGTCACGTCGACTGCACCGCCCGCTGCACCGCCATCGAGGATGTCGAGGGCAGCCGCTACTTCCGCTTCGAATACGCAGTCAGCGACGAGATGCGCCGTCAGGGCTATCTGACGGTCGAGAAAGGCTCGGTGACGGTCAACGGCGTCAGCCTCACCGTCTGCGACTCGGAGCCGGGCGCATTCCGGGTGGCCATCATACCATATACGCTCGAGCACACCAACTTCTGCCGCATCGCCGAAGGCACGGTCGTCAACCTCGAGTTCGACATACTCGGCAAGTACATCGCGGCCATCATGCCGCAGTGAGCGGAACCGGCTGTCAGTCGCGGAAGGTCACAAGCTTGTTGTACAGGAAATTGAGCAGCGTGTACAGCACGTTGCCGATCAGCGTTGCCACGCCGTAGCCCGACAGCACGAACCAGCCGAGGTCGAATTCCATTCGGCCCAGGGGCGACTGCGTCATGACCCATACGGCCAGCAGCTGGGCGCCGTAGCAGGCTCCGAAGCCCGCGGCGAAGCGAAGAGCCTCGCGGCGGCAGCGGCCGTGCGAGCGGAAGACCCACGCGCGGTTCCACAGAAAGGAGTTGACGACGCCCGCCACATATCCCAGCGCGTTGCTCAGATACAGATTCCAGCCAAATACCGACTTGCACACGAAGATGACGCCCAGCGTCACCAATGTGTTGATCACACCCACCAGGCAGTACTTCACAAACCGCCGGATATCGCCGTTCCTTATCGCGGTCGAGCTCATTTCAGCCTTTTCTGAGCCTCGGTCAGAGCCGCCTTGCGCTCCCGGTCGCGTTGCAGCTGCGGATAGGCGCGGCAAAGGTCCTTCAGGAAGCATTTGTCGCACTGCGGGTTGCGTGCCTTGCACACGTAGCGTCCGTGGAGTATCAACCAGTGATGGGCCGTGGCTATGACATCTTCGGGCAGCTTGCTCACGAGCGTCTTCTCGGTCGACAGCGGCGTGCGGCTCTTTGTCGTCAGCCCCAGCCGCTCGGCCACGCGGAACACGTGCGTATCGACGGCCATCGTCGGGCGGTCGAATATCACGGAGAGCACCACATTGGCCGTCTTGCGGCCCACGCCCGGCAGCGACAGCAGCGCGTCGAAATCGTCGGGCACCTTGCCTCCGAACTCGTCGACGAGGCGCCGCGCCATGCCCTGGAGCGACTTTGTCTTGTTGTTGGGGTACGATACCGATTTGATCTTTTCGAAAACTGCTTCGGCAGGCGCGGCAGCCAGAGCGCCGGGAGTCGGGAAAGCCTCGAAGAAGGCCGGAGTCACCATATTCACGCGCTTGTCCGTACACTGCGCCGACAGGATCACAGCCACGAGCAGCTGATAGGGATCAGCATAATGAAGTTCGGTCCGCGGCGCAGGCATATGCTCGCGGAAACGCTCCACAACACGGGTGTACCGTTCGTCCTGACGCATCAGATCCGCGTTCCGGCGAATTCATCGAGGAAGCGTACATCGTTCTCCGAGAAAAGCCGCAGGTCATTGACCCTGTACTTCAGGTTGGTGATACGCTCGATGCCCATGCCCAGGGCGAAGCCGCTGTAGACTTCGGGATCTATGCCGCAGGCCTTAAGGACGTTGGGGTCGACCATACCGCAGCCCAGGATCTCGACCCAGCCCGTACCCTTGCAGAACGAGCATCCCTTGCCGCCGCAGAGGTCGCAGCTGATGTCCATCTCGGCCGACGGCTCGGTGAAGGGGAAGTAGCTCGGACGCAGACGGATTTTGGTGCCGTTGCCGAACATTTCGCGGGCAAAATAGTCGAGTGTCTGCAGGAGGTCGGCGAAGGTGACGCCCTTGTCGACGTAGAGTGCCTCGACCTGATGGAAAAAGCAGTGTGCGCGGGCGGAGATAGCTTCATTGCGGTAAACGCGGCCCGGGCAGACGATGCGGATCGGCGGCTCGGTGTGCTCCATCACGCGCGACTGCACCGACGACGTGTGGGTGCGCAGCAGCACGTCGGGCATGCGGTTGATGAAGAAAGTGTCCTGCATGTCGCGTGCCGGATGGTCGGCAGCGAAGTTGAGCGACGAGAACACGTGCCAGTCGTCCTCGATCTCCGGGCCCTCGGCGATCGAGAAGCCCAGGCGACGGAAGATGTCGATGATCTCCTCGCGCACCAGCGACAGCGGATGACGGGTGCCGACAGCCATCGGAGCTGCCGTGCGTGTCAGGTCGAGGCCGCTGAGATCGTCCCCGGCGGCTGTGAGCTGCTCGCGCAACTCGTTGATGCGGTCGGTGGCGGCGGTCTTCAGCTCGTTGATCGCCTGGCCTACGGTGCGCTTGTCCTCGGCGGGCACGTTGCGGAAATCGTTCATCAGGGCAGGTATAATACCCTTCTTACTGAGATATTTGATGCGCAGAGCCTCCACTTCGGCCGCGTCGGCGGCCGTGAGCGCAGCTATCTCTGAGCGTAAATTGGCTATTTTCTCTAACATCACGTGATTATTACTTAAGTGGTGCAAAGTTACGTAAAATTCGCGAAGAATGCATAATTGTGGGGAATGTTTCTAATGTATCGGATGTAATTGATGCGGTTGGTCTGACTTATGGTTTTGGATTATGCCCTGTACATTGTGAGCCGGGCCGGGTGCCATAGCCCGCTTTCGAGGTGGCGCAGGGCCACGAGAGCCTGCGAATGGGCCCGGTCGGCGCGGCCGTCGGCTGCGGCGCTGTATACGATATGGAGTGTCAGGAGGGTGACGGCGTCGGTCAGCGCCGCCTTCGTGCCGTCGGCATCGACAGGGAGCGTGTCGGGAGCGAGCGCACACAGTTCGCCGCCGGCGGCGTCGGGCTTCCACCCGGAGAAGGCCAGATACGACATAGCGGCACTGAAGGCCGACCGGACGATTACACGCAGTGCCGGAGCCTGGGCCGGCGACAGGATATTGGTTGTGTCACCGCCGCCGGTGTCATTGACATAGCCGTGGAGGGCCGAGATTGCGTAAAGACGCTCAAGCACCTCGTTAGTGGAAATTGTGATTTTCATAGTAAAAGGATTAAGTTTGTGATTAAGATTACGGTTAAATTTGTGATTGCGATGCAAAATTACAATTAATATTAATTTTACGCAAGTATTCTTGCGATTATTTTTATTCAAACGGTCATTTTTAACATTTGACACAGCATTTTGGCGCTGGCAGCCTTGCGGATTCAAAAAAAAGTCGTAACTTTGCATCGGGTAAGTCCTACACGACCAGCTCCCCGAGAATCCCCCAGGTCTTGACCGAAGCAAGGGTATTGGGTCGTAGCGGTGCGATGTAGTAAGCTTACCCTTTTTTATTTGTATATCATACCGTAAATAAATATGCGTTCGCCCGAAGAAGTCAAAGACTGTACCCTCCTGGGCAATCAGGGGGTCAAATATCCCACGCAGTACTGTCCCGAAATCCTCGAGACATTCCCCAACAAACATCCTGAGAACGAATACCTGGTGACGTTCAACTGCCCCGAATTCACCTCGCTGTGCCCCAAGACGGGGCAGCCCGATTTCGCCGAGATCATCATCAGCTACATTCCGCGCATCAATATGGTCGAGAGCAAGAGTCTGAAACTCTACCTCTTCAGCTTCCGCAACCACGGCGACTTCCACGAGGACTGCGTCAACATCATCATGAAGGATCTCGTGAAGCTGATGGACCCGAAGTATCTCGAAGTCCGCGGCATATTCACGCCCCGCGGCGGCATATCCATCTATCCATTCGCCAACTACGGCGACGCCGACCACCAGGACCTGGTCCGGGCGCGGTTGCTCGCCATGTTCCCCACGCGCTGACCATGGAAAAGGACTCACTGCTCATAGCCAGCGGCGGCATGGACTCCACCACCATGCTCTACGAATTCGCCGACCGTATAGCCCTGGCCGTCACCTTCAACTACGGCTCGAACCACAACGCCCGCGAGATCGAATGCGCCCGCTACAACTGCGCCAGGCTCGAAATCCCCCTGCTGGTGATCGACCTGCCCTTCATAGGCGAGATCTTCAACAGCTCGCTGCTCCAAGGCGCCGACGCCATCCCCGAGGGTAACTACGACGACGAGAACATGCGCTCGACGGTCGTACCTTTCCGCAACGGCATCATGCTCGCCATAGCGGCAGGCATCGCCGAAAGCAAGGGACTGAAACACGTGATGATGGCCAACCACGGAGGCGACCACGCCATCTACCCCGACTGCCGCCCCGGCTTCGTACGGGCCATGTCGGCGGCCATCAGCGCCGGCACTTACGAGGGCATCACTCTCGAATCGCCCTACACCGACATTACCAAAAGCGAGATAGCCGCCCGCGGCGGCCGCCTCGGCATCGACTACAGCCACACATATTCCTGCTACAAGGGCGGCAAACTCCACTGCGGCCGATGCGGCACCTGCACCGAGCGCCGCCAGGCCTTCCGCGACGCCGGCCTCCCCGACCCCACCCTCTACGAGGAATAGCTAATCAGCTATAATAGCTAAAGTAGCTAAAATAGCTATAATAGCTACTATACCACTAAACAAGCAGGGGAGCGCCGCGGCGCTCCCCTGTCGTGTATTGGTGAGTGACGGATCAGAGATCCCAGACGAGGTACATGGCGCCCCAGGTGAAGCCGGCGCCGAAAGCGGTGAGCACAAGGCGGTCGCCTTTCTTGAGCTGACCTTTGAACTCGTCGAGACACAGCGGAATCGACGCGGCCGAGGTGTTGCCGTAGTGCTGGATGTTGACCAGCACCTTCTCGGCGGGAAACTTGGCGCGGTCGGCCACAGCCTCGATGATGCGCAGATTGGCCTGATGGGGAATAAGGTAGTCGACATCGTCGGCCGAGAGATTGTTGCGCTTCATGACGTCGAGAGTCGACGTGAGCATGTCTGTCACAGCGTTTTTGTAGACATTGCGGCCGTCCTGGAACAGGAAGTGCTGGCCTGCGTCGAGGGTAGCCTGCGAGGTGGGGAGCACCGAGCCTCCGGCCTCCATGAGCAGATGCTCGCGGCCGCGGCCGTCGACGTGGAACACGGCGTCGATGACACCGACACCGGCTTCCTCGCTGGGTTCGACGAGCACACAGGCGGCGCCGTCGCCGAAGAGCGGGCAGGTGGCGCGGTCCTTGTAGTTGACCATCGACGACATCTTCTCGGCGCAGCATACGATCACCTTCTTGTAGATACCCGACTTGATGTAGCCGGCGGCGTCCTGCAGAGCGACGATGAATCCTGCGCAGGCAGCCTGGATATCGTAGGCATAGGCGTTGGTGAGACCCGTGCCGTAGGCGATGACCGAGGCTGTCGAAGGGAAACGGTAGTCGGGATTGGACGTGGCGCAGATCAGCAGATCGACCTCGTCGGCGTTCACATTGTAATCCGCGAGCATCTTCTCCACTGCCTTGATTCCCAGATAAGACGAACCGGCGCCTTCCTTGTGGAGGATGCGGCGTTCCTTGATACCGACGCGGGTGGTGATCCACTCGTCGTTAGTATCGACCATCTTGGAGAGCATTTCGTTATCGAGTACGTCCTCAGGGACGTATGAAGCTATTGCGGATATGCGTGCGCTGAACATATATTTTAATGAATTTGGTTGCTGATTGTTTGACTTAGCCACGGCGTCAGTGGCTGATGGATATATGAAAACTTGCTCCTCTCTTCTCCGTCAGCCTACCACCTGCGCGTTGTGCTCAGAAAGTGTGACAAGCCGGGGAGTCGCAAGGAGTAACTTTTCATATCTCGCCTGCACGGGCCCGAGAGCCCGGCACGGACGGGGCCGGATCAGAGAGCCGCCTCGCCAATGACGATAGCCTGTTTGCCGCGGTAGTAGCCGCATTCGCCGCATACCGTGTGGTACACGTGCCATGCGCCGCAGTTGGGGCAGAGTGCAAGTGTGGGGGCAACAGCCTTGTCGTGTGTACGGCGCTTGGCTGTGCGGGTCTTCGATTGTTTGCGTTTAGGATGTGCCATTGTTCTTTATTGTTTATTTGTTTTGTTTATTCTTTTCGCGGAGAGAGTATAGCGGATATGTCTTGTTGTCAGTCTTCCTTGTCGGCCAGACCCTTTAGTGCATCCCAGCGCGGGTCGGCGGGAGCAGGATCGTCGGGAGCGTCGTCCATTTCCTCGATCGACTCGATCATCGACTCCGCCAGGGCCTCGTCCTCGGCCGAGACGCCGGCGCGGTGCTTCTTGAGCAGGGCGCTCATCTGGCGGTTGCACTTGCCCATGGGGTGAACGTGCTTGATCGGGATGGCGAGAACGACCGTGTCGTAGAGCATATAGGCTACATTGAGCTCGTTGTCGCTCTGGGGAATGACGAGCAGGTCGTCGCTCTCGTCGTTGTAGTCCTGGCCGTATTCGACGCTGATGTCGTAGGTCGTGTCGATCGGGACCACCAGATCGTCGAGGCAACGGTCGCAGAGCATCAGCACCGTACCGGTGATGTCGAAGTGGAGCGCATACAGATCGTGATTGTGCTTCACGGTCAGATGCACGTCGAGGTCGGCGTCGCGGATCTCATCGTACTCCATATTGAGGAAGAACTGATGGTCGAGCTTGTAGTCAAACTCGTGAGTCCCGGGAGCCAACGACTTCAAGGGCAACTTAAATGCTGAGAACTTTCCCATTACTTTTAACGGCGTTTTGTGAAAAACTTTGCAAAGTTACGGATTATCTATCAATTGACAAACTTTTCCAAAAAAATATTGTTAAAAAGGCCGCGGAGGGCGCAGCGAAAGGCGTCCCCGAACCGCGGGTGAGGAATTTTTGTTGCTTTTATACGGCTTCTTTCGATTTTTTACTAATTTTGCATTTTAAACCCTTTAGTTATGAAACTACTGAAAGAATTCAAGGAATTTGCCATGCGCGGCAACGTCGTGGATATGGCAGTCGGCGTGATCATCGGCGCCGCATTCGGCAAGATCGTCACTTCGCTGGTCAACGACATCATCATGCCCGGTATCGGTGTGCTCACCGGCGGGGCCAACTTCTCGGAGTTTAAGTTCGTCCTCAAGGACGCCACCACCGACGCCGCCACCGGCGAACTCATCCCCGAGGTAGCCATCACCTGGGGTGCGTTCGTACAGACCATCGTCGACTTCCTGATCATCGCCTTCTGCATCTTCATCGCCATCAAGGTCATGAACAACCTGATGAAGAAGAAGAAAGAGGAAGAACCCGCTCCGGCTCCGGCCGGCCCGACGCAGGAAGAGCTGCTGACGGAGATCCGCGACCTGCTCAAGAAAGACTTAGACAAGAAAAATTGAGCGGCCAGGTTGACTCAGCCAGGCGCGGGCGCCCGGTCATCTTTCTGATCGGGCTGCCCGGTTCGGGCAAATCGACCCTCGGCCGCGCCCTGCAGTCAGCGGGGCTGGCCGGATTCACCGACCTCGACGCAGCCATCGAGGCCCGCTCCGGAATGTCGGTGCGGCAGATCTTCGCCACGGCAGGCGAGGAGACTTTCCGGCGTCTCGAAGCCGAGGCGCTGGCCGCGCTCATCGCCGAGGCCGCTGCCGCGAATGCCGACGGCACCGGCCGGCCTCTGGCCGTAGCCTGCGGCGGTGGTACACCGTGCTTCGGCGACAACCTCGACCGCATGCTCGGCGCCGGCACTGTCGTACACCTGCGCGCGCGGCGCGACATCCTCGTCACGCGCCTGATCGAAGCCGGCGACTCGCGTCCCCTGCTTCAGGGCCGCAGCCACGAAGAAGTCGCCCGCTACGCCGACGACCTGGCGGCCGAACGCGAACCATACTACAGCCGCGCTCACACCGAATTCGACTCCTCGCGTCTCGACACAGCCGCCCAGATCGCCGAGTCGGTCGAACGCTTCAAACCAATCATAGAGACCCTACAATGAGCACCACCCCCACTCCACAGGAACAGCCCGTAGAGACCGTAGCCGGGCGCAGGCACATAACCATCGGGCTGCCGGCCGGATCGACCCGCGGCGAGCGCCGGTTCCCCCTCACTCCCGAAGGCGCCGCAATGCTCGCCGAGCGCGGCTTCGACGTAAAGCTCGAAGCGGGCGCCGCCGACTGCATCCACTTCTCCGACGAGGCCTACCGGCGCGCCGGAGCGCGCACCGTCAGCCGCGCCGAGGCCCTGGGCTGCGACATAGTGCTGCTGCTTCCGGCCATTCCGGCCGCCGACGCGCGGCGCCTCAAGACCGGGGCCGTGCTGCTCTCGCTCTCGCACTTCGAAAGCCGCACGTCCGAGGCCGTTGCCGAGCTGCTGCGCCGCCACGTCATCACCATAGCGCTCGATCTGATCACGGACGAAAGCGACAACCGGCCCTTCGCCGACATACTGGCCGAAATCGACGGGCGCGCGGCCATGGCCATCGCTTCGTCGCTGCTGGCCGACCCCGTCCACGGCAAGGGCATCCTGCTGGGCGGTGTGGCGGCCGTAGTGCCCTGCGAGGTGACCGTCATAGGCTCGGGACTGGCGGCTGTGGCGGCCGCCCGCACAGCCATCGGGCTCGGCGCAACGGTGCGTATGTTCGACAACGACGTCTACAGCCTGCGCGAGGCCATACACAGCCTCTCGGGGTCGTCGGGCACATCGGTCATAGCCTCGGCGCTGCATCCCCGTGTTTTCGCCTCGGCCCTGCGCTCGGCCGACATCGTCATCGCCACTCCTACGCGCCATCCGCTCGTGATCGGCTCCGACATGATCGCCGAGATGAAGCGCGGCGTCATAGCCTTCGATCTCACCGGGCGGCTCTCGAACCCCGTATTTCCCGGCCTGCAGCAGGTCGACCTGGCTGACGCGCCCGAATGCCCCTGCCGGCCCGACTCCCTGGCGGCGGCCTGCTACACTAATGCCGGATCGGCCGTACCGCGCACGGCGGCCATGGCTCTGACTACCACACTGATGACGCTGCTCGACGACGTACTCGTGTGCGAAGGCATCTCCAACGCCCTGCGCTTCAACTCAGGCCTGGCGCGCGCCGCCCTCACCTTCCTGGGCAAGGCCGTCAATGCCGACATAGCCCGCATAGCCGGCTGCCAGCCGATCGACATAAGCCTTTTCCTGCAATTCTCCTGAACGATGGCACAGAAGAGCAAATTCTACGTGGTGTGGGAAGGCCGCGAACCCGGCATCTACGACGACTGGGACGACGCCTTCGAGCAGGTCGACGGCTTCCCCGGCGCCCGCTACAAGGCATTCCCGAACTACGATTCGGCCGTGGCCGCATTCCGCGGCTCCGAGAGCGAGCAGGCCGCATTCCTCACAAAGCTGGCCTCGCACGTAGGTCCCGGCGGCTCGATACGCGACTACACGGCCATACCCGAAATACGGCTCGGCGCGATAGCTGTCGACGGCGCCTGCTCGCGCAACCCCGGCCCGATGGAGTACCGCTGCGTGCGCGTGGCCGACGGCGCCGAAATCTTCCGCAAGGGCCCGTTCGCCGGAGGCACCAACAACATCGGCGAGTACCTGGCCATCATCCACGCCGCTGCCCTGCTGGCGCGGCGCGGCGACACCACCACACCGATCTACTCAGACTCGCGCACGGCCCTGGCGTGGGTGCGCAACCGCCGCGCCAACACAAAGGTAGCCCCGACGCCCGAAAACGGGCCCCTGCTGCAGATCGTGGCCCGCGCCGACGCCTGGATCCAGACCCACACCATCCCCAACCCCCTGCTGAAGTGGGACACCGACCGCTGGGGCGAGATCCCCGCCGACTTCGGCCGCAAGTGACCGGAGACAATGCCATGGGAAAAATTGTAATTTCATGTTATGTTAACTGCATCACAAATACAGGAAATGGTCAAAGGCGGCGAGGGCTACAATGTAGACTTCAAGCGCAGTGTGCCGTCAAAGGTTAAGGAAATCTCCGATGAAGTAGCCGGTTTTGCCAATGCAGCCGGCGGCTATGTCCTGATTGGCGTCAATAATGACAATCATATTATCGGTGCTGAAATTGACAACAACAAGCGTTCTGCCATACAAGATACGATTGGAGAAATATCTCCCGCATTGAAATGTGAATTCTATCCTGTCGATGTCGAAGGCAAGAAAGTCTGGGTAATTGATGTCCCCAGTGGCAAGGAAAAGCCATACATTACCGGAGGAATTATCTACGTCAGAGAGGGTGCCAATTGTCAGAAACTCCGCTCTGCCGAGGAGATAAGAGCTTTCTTTGCAGAGTGTGCCAAGATTTTCTATGATGCCATACCATGCAAATGGTTTGACATTAACGAGGATATTGACCCGCGCAACTTCAAAGAGTTTATGGAGAAAGCACATTTGTCCGATACGCTGCCAATTAAACAGCTTTTTGATAATCTTGAACTCAATAGTGACACGGGTATACCGAAAAACGCAGCAGCCTTATTCTTTGGAAGAGCACCGGAACGTAAATTTCCACATGCCGTGATACGTTGTCTGCGTTTTAAGGGTCTTGACAAAGTACATATTATTGATGACAAGACTTTCGGGGGGCCATTATACCGACAATATCTTGATACACTTTCTTGGATTGAAAGCAAACTTGAGGTCGAATATATTATCAAGGGGACAGGACCTCGCCAGGAAATATGGGAGATACCGCTTGATGTTTTCAAGGAAGCCGTTATGAACGCCATCTGTCACCGCAACCTTTATGAAGAGGGTGCTACAACCATGGTGGAAATTTATGATGACCGAGTGGAAATATCCAACCCCGGCGGTCTTCTACCTGTCGTGGCAGAAGAGTTCGGGCACAAGAGTATGAGCCGTAATCCCCTTGTATTCGGTTTGTTTACTCGTATGCAAATTGTCGAGAAAGTCGGATCCGGCATCCCGCGTATGCGAGAATTAATGAGGAATGCCGGACTACCGGAACCAATTTTCAGTACCAAAGGGTTCTTTACCGTCACCCTTATGAAACGTGTCAAAGCCGATAGAGCCAACGATGATAGATTAAATGATAGATTAAATGATAGATTAAATTCGCGTGAAAAAAGAGTGCTTCAGATTTTGGCAGAAACTCCCGGCCTAAGAACCAACGATTTATCTTCGATGATAGAAGTCAGTATCCCTACATTGTCTCGCACATTAAAGAATTTAATCAGTCTTGGCATGATAGAATATCGTGGTGCAAAAAAGACCGGAGGTTATTATGTTTTGTAGAGATTCTTCCTGTTTGAGCATCTAAGTCAATCTCGAGTCGCGTCAATTTAATATTTAACAAGGAGGCTGAGCCGCCATTAAAGTTTACGGCTCAGCCTCCTTGAGTTATTGTAGCTGATGTCAGATGGTGTCGCCGGTGTTCTTTTCGTCGGCGGCGCTGAGGCCTTTCGCGGAGTGGAAGAAGCCCGTGATGTACTTCTCGCCGAAGCGCTGGCAGAGCTCCCAGAAGTTGGGGACGAAGAGCGTGCCCACGATGGCGTTGACGAACATGCCGAACACAACCGCCGTGCCGAGCGACACACGCGAGGCCGCACCGGCACCGGTGGCGAAGAGCATCGGCAGCACACCGAGCACGAAGGCCAGCGCCGTCATCATGATCGGGCGGAAGCGCACACGGCCGGCGTCGAGCGCCGCCTGGCGGATCGGCTGGCCGCCCTTGCGGAAGTCGATGGCATACTCCACGATCAGGATCGCGTTCTTGGCCGACAGACCCAGCAGCAGGATGATGCCGATCTGCGTATATATGCTGATCGACTGGCCCATGAAGATACAGCCGATGACGGTGCCGAGGATGGCCGTGGGCATGGCTATGATCACGGCGAGGGGGTCGGTAAGGCTCTCATACTGCGCCGCGAGCACGAGCAGGGTCACGACGATAGCCAGAATGAGCACGAAAGTGACAGTCGTGCCTGACTGTGTCTCTTGATATGCCTCGCCGGTCCAGGCGTAGCCGTAGTTCTGTCCGAGAGTTCCGCTCACAAGCTCTTCCATGGCTTTGATGCCGTCGGCCGACGATACACCCTCGGCCGGAGTGGCGGTCAGCGCCGCCGTGTTGTACATATTGTAGCGGCTTACGGTAGGCTCGCCCATGGACGGGCGCACGGTGGCGAACGAAGCCATCGGCACCATGTCGCCGGCGGAATTGCGGACTGTCAGATTCGGGATGTTCTCGACACGGGCGCGGGCGTCGCCGTCGGCGGCCAGATTCACCTGATAGACGCGCCCGAAGTCGACGAAGTCGTTGACGTAGGCGCCGCCCATGTAGGCCGACAGGGTCGAGTAGACATCCTCGAGGCGCAGGCCCTGCATCTTCACGCGGTTGCGGTCGATGTCGACCGTGTACTGCGGCACGGTGCCCTGATAGAGCGACGTGATGGCGGCGATACGCGGATCGCGGGCAGCGGCGTCGCGGATCTCGCCGAGAGCCTTCATCATCTGCTCGGGACCGAGGTCGTTGAGGTCGAGCAGCTGCATCTCCAGGCCCGACGACATACCCAGACCGGGAATTGCCGGCGGATTGAGCGAGAAGATCACAGGCTCCTGCATGCCCGCGGCGATCTCGTCGGCCTTTTTGATGATTGAGTTGACCGACAGTGACTTCGCCTTGCGGTCGCTCCACGGCTCCAGAATGACGAACGCCGAGCCAAGATTGGAGCTGGCTCCGCCGCCCATGAACGAGAAGCCGCTCACGGCCATCACATCCTTCACGCCGTCGACATTGCGGAGCTGCTCGGCGAATTCATTGACGACCTTGTCGGTACGGTCAAGCGAAGCTCCGGTAGGCAGCTGTATCGACGAGATGAAGTATCCCATATCCTCCTGAGGGACATAGCTGGTCGGCCACTTGACGAAACCCCAGAAGGCCAGGCCTGTCAGCACGAAATACAGGGCGATGGCCACCCACGGACGGCGCAGGAACTTGCCCACGATCTTCATATACAGCGCCAGAGTGGCCCCGTAGCCCTTGTTCCACCATTTGTAAAGGAAGAAGCGCGGCGGCCTGGTGGGGCGGAGGAACAGGGCGCACATGGCCGGCGTGAAGGTCAGGGCGTTGAAGCCCGAGAAAGCCGTCGAGACCGCGATCGTCAGCGCGAACTGCTTGTAGAGCTGCCCCGTGATGCCGCTGACGAGGGCCGTCGGGATAAACACCGACAGAAGTACGAGCACCTCGCCAATGACCGGTCCCTGAAGCTCGATCATGGCTTTTTCGGCCGCCTGGCGCGGATTCAGCTTGCCCTGGTCGAGCAGTCGCGAGCAGTCCTCCACCACCACTATGGCATCGTCGACCACTATGGCTATGGCGAGCACAAGGCCGAAAAGCGTCAGAGTGTTGAGCGTGAAGCCCATGAACTTCATCACCGCCAGAGTCGCGATCAGCGACACCGGAATGGTCAGCATCGGGATGATCACAGCGCGCCAGTTCTGCAGGAACAGCAGAATGACGATCATGACCAGGAGCGTTGTCTCCAGAAAAGTGATCAGGAGCTCGTCGATCGAAGCTGTGACGAACTCCGTGGTGTCGAGCATGATGTTGTAGCTTACGCCCGGGGGAAAGTAGGCCTTGAGCTCCTCGAGCTTGTCATCGCATCGCCTGGCCACGTCGAGCGCGTTGGCGCCCGGGAGCTGCGAAATGCCTATCAGGGCCGTCTGCCGGCCGTTGACGCGCGATATCTGGGTATAAGATGTGGAACCGAGGTCGACCTCGGCCACGTCGCGCAGCCGCAGGATGCCGTTCGAGTCGGACCGCAGCACTATGTCGCCGAACTGGCCGGGGCTGATCAGGCGTCCCTGCGTCGTGAGCGTATAGGTGAACTGCTGGTTGGCGTCGGTCGGACGGTCGCCGACGCTGCCGGCCGACACCTCGATGTTCTGCGACTGGATGGCGGCCTCGACGTCGGCCGGGGTCAGTCCGCGCTCGCGCATGACGTCGGGCTTGAGCCAGACGCGCATCGAATAGTCGCCGCCGCCGAAAGCCGACACGCTGCCCACGCCGTCGACTCGCGCGAGCTCATCGGTCAGGTGCAGGTTGGCGTAGTTGGTCAGATACAGTGCGTCATAGCGGCCGGGATCGTCACTGTCGAGGCTGATGAACAAGATCTGATTCGATGACTCGGACATCACTGACACGCCCTGCTGCTTCACCGGGCCGGGAAGGGTGGCCTCGGCCTCGGAGATGCGGTTCTGCACCTTCACGGTGGCTATGTCGAGGTCGACGCCGTCCTCGAAGGTCAGCGTCAGGCGATACGAGCCGTCGGAGCCGGAGGTCGAGCTCATGTAGAGCATACCCTCGATGCCGTTGACCTGCTGCTCAATGGGAACACCCACCGTCTCGGCCACGGTCTTGGCGTCGGCGCCCGGATAATTGGCGGCCACCATCACCGTCGGGGGTGTGATGTCGGGATACTGCGACACCGGCAGCTTGCTGAATGTCAGCGCTCCGGCAAGCACCATGGCCACCGCGATGACTATCGCAAAAATGGGCCTTTCGATGAAAAACTTACTGAACATGGCGCGCTGCTATTTGACGGTTCGGGGTGCGACGGTGATGCCGTCGCGCATCTTGAGCATAGCGGAGGTCACGTAGCGGTCGCCCGGGCGGACGCCCGACTCTACCACGCGCATGGTGTCGTTGATCAGATCACCGACCTTCACCGGCGTATAGACCACGCGGTTGGAGTCGTTCACCACATACAGGTATCGGCCGAGCTGATCGGTGCCCAGCGACGAGTCGCGCACGAGCATGGCCTGCGGCTCGACCTTGTAGGGAAGGCGCACGGTCACATACATGCCGTCGCGCAGCTCGCCCCATGTGTTCTTAAGCTCGCACTTCAGCAGCAGAGAGCCGGTCGATGTGTCGACGTTGGGCGATATGTAGTACATGCGCCCGGTGTAGGAGTGCGGCAGCGTCTCCTGAAATTCGATCGGTATGGAGTCATAGTCGATCATGTGGCGGTTGTTGGTGTACTCGAACATACGGAGGAACGACGCGTCCTCGATGTGGAAGTACGCGTCGACAAGCGCGTCGGCGTATATCTTGGCCAGCGGCACCGGCGATCCCTCGCCGGCAATGTAGGCGCCCACCGAATATGGGCTCGACGTGATGCGGCCGTCGAACGGAGCACGGATCGTGCACTTGTCGACATTGCTGCGGGCCTGATCGACCTGCGCACGGGCCGTCTTCACTGCCGCGCGGCTCTGGTCGCGGTCGCTCAGTGCCTGCGCCACCTCCATCTGCGACACGGCATGGCTCGGCGCCGCCCGCTGCACGGCCTCATAGTGGCTCTCGGCGTACCGGTTGGCGCTGATGGCCTTGGCCAAAGAGGCCTCGGCCTCGGCCAGGGCGTCGGTGTAGGTATTGGTGGCGATGGTGAAGAGAACCTGCCCCTTGCGCACCTGCGAGCCCGACGCATAGTCCTGCGACGCTATCGTGCCGTTGATGCGGCACACGATGTCGGCGTAGTCCGAGGCATAGAGCGTGCCGGGATACGATTTGAAGAGCGTCACCGAATCGGTCACCACCGGAGTCACGTCGACGGTCATTTCCGGGGCCGGCGCGGCCTCCTTTCTGTGGCCGCAGGCTCCCAGCGCCACAGCCAGCGCCACCGCGGTGGCTACATTATATATATGTCTCATGTCGTATGATTTTTTATTCGTCAGTATTCAGATATTCGCTGTAGCCTCCGCCGAGCGCCTTGTACAGGCTGACAAGCGCCGTCATGGCCGCGCCGCGCGAGGTGATCACGGAGTTGGTGTAGTTGAGCAGGTCGACCTGTGCGTTGGCCACCACGGTAAATTCCTCGAGGCCCTGCGTGTAAAGGTCGAGCGACATATCGAGAAGCTCGGCGGCCGCCTCAGCCGCCTTGCGGTAGTATTCGGCCTGCTCGAGCGAGGTGCGGTAGCTATCCAGCGCATCGGCCACTTCGGTATAGGCGTTCATCACCGTGAAATTGTAGGTCGCCACGGCCGATTCGAGCGCATCGCGGGCAGATGCCACGCCGGCGCGCCGCGCGAAGCCGTCGAAGAGCGTCCACGACAGCGTCGGAGCTACCGAATATGTGAAGCCGCGGTCGGTGAACATATCGCCCGGACGCGGAGCCGACACGCCGACCGCTCCCTGCAGCGACAGCGACGGCAGATAATCCTTGCGGGCAATGCCCAGCGAGGCCGCAGCTGCCTCGATCTGCTGCTCGGCCGCCAGGATGTCGGGACGCCGGCGCAACAGGCCGGCCGGGACGCCGGCGGCTACCGGCGCATTATAATTGGGCAGCGGAGCCGGACCGGCCAGGCGCGCAGCTATCTCTTCGGGGTAAACCCCCAGGAGGAGCGCCAGCGAGTTGATGTACGACCGGACGGCCGCCTCATACTGGGGCACGGCCGCTTCGGTAGAATACAGCACCGTCAGCTGCTGATCGACGTCGATCTTCGACGCCAGGCCGCATTCGAAGCGCGTTGCCGCCAGCTGCGATATGGTGTCCTGCCTGATGATGTGCGCCCGCGCCACGGCCAGTTCCGACTGGCTCACGCGCAGCCCGATGTATGCCTCGGCCACCTGGCCGCACAGACTCTGCATCGAGCCTACCCAGTCGGCGCGGCTGGCCCGGTACTGCGCCTTGTCGCGCCGCACGGCCGCCGTGATCTTGCCGAAGAGATCGATCTCCCACGACAGCGACGCGCCCAGCGAGTAGGTCGATGCCGACACCCCCTGGCTGCGGGCCCGCTCATAGCCGGCACTGACACCGATCTGAGGATAGTAGGCGCTGCGGGCCGCGTCGATCTGGCGGCGCGCCGCATCCATGCGCCTGAGGGCAACCACGAGATTGAAATTGTTGTCCTCAGCCTCCGAGATCAGCGAATCGAGCAGCGGATCGCCGAATCCGCGCCACCATCCGTCGGCCGACGGCAGCTCGGCTGCGGCGGCCGTGTCGGGCCAAGCCTGCGGCATCGTCCGCTGAAGGTGCGCCTCGGCGCCGGCGCCCCACGCCTGCACGCAGTCCGCCGAGACAGCCAATATCATAAGGGGTAATATCAGTTTTTTCATATCATATTTATAGGGTTCTTATTTAAATAACCT
>OGNF01000533.1_pt1 | contig 41530 bp, 34 predicted proteins | sample 1573321 | NCBI WGS metagenome assembly OGNF01 (sample SAMEA2581911, study PRJEB24529) | metagenome | biome: Human gut stool | place: China | collected 2011 | reverse complement strand
ATATGAGGCACATCTGCGACCCCTGCGTTAACATTTTTTGTGGGATGGGGTCTAAATAAAAGCACGCACCCTCCGGGAAGAGGATGCGTGTCTTCTATATTGATAATCGAATAAGCACTTAAAGAAGATTATTTCACTTCCTCGAATTCAACGTCTTCGGCGCCGCCGTTGTTGCCGTTGGAGGGACCCTTCTGGGCACCAGCACCGGGCTGTGCGCCTGCGCCTGCCTGCTGCTGAGCGGCATTCTGGATATCCTGAGCGGCTGCGGTAAATGCATCCTGAACGGCTTTCACAGCGCTGTCCACATCTTCGGTGAGCTGCTGTTTGTGAACGTCTTTCAGACGCTGCAGAGCGCTTTCAATGGCTGCTTTCTTGTCGGCAGGAATCTTGTCGCCAAGTTCGCTGAGCTGCTTCTCTGTCTGGAAGATAACAGAGTCGGCATGGTTGAGTTTGTCGGCACGTTCTTTAGCCTTCTTGTCGGCAGCTTCGTTGGCCTTAGCCTCGTCGCGCATGCGTTGGATCTCGGCGTCGGTAAGTCCGCTGGAAGCCTCGATGCGGATTGACTGTTCCTTGCCTGTGTTCTTATCCTTAGCGGTTACGTTGAGGATACCGTTGGCATCAACCTCGAAGGTAACTTCAATCTGAGGAACGCCACGGGGTGCGGGAGCGATTCCGTCGAGGTTGAACTGGCCGAGTTCCTTATTATCGGCAGCCATAGGACGTTCACCTTGGAGCACACGGATTGTCACAGAGGGTTGATTGTCGGCTGCTGTGGAGAATGTCTCGCTCTTGCGGGTAGGAATTGTGGTGTTGGCTTCGATGAGTTTAGTCATCACGCCGCCCATTGTCTCGATACCGATTGAGAGGGGCACAACGTCGAGCAGGAGCACGTCTTTCACGTCACCGCTGAGCACGCCGCCCTGGATGGCTGCGCCTACGGCTACAACCTCATCGGGGTTGACGCCCTTGTTGGGTTCTTTGCCGAAGATGGCTTTTACCTTCTCCTGGATTGCCGGGATACGGGTCGAACCGCCCACGAGGATCACTTCATCGATGTCGCTTGCCTTGAGGTCGGCATCCTTGAGGGCTGCCTCACACGGACCGGCTACTGCGTCGATGAGTTTGGAAGCAAGAGCCTCAAATTTAGCACGTGTAAGAGTTGTTACAAGGTGCTTGGGACCGGAAGCGGTTGCTGTGATATAGGGGAGGTTGATTTCTGTGGAAGTTGAGCTTGAGAGTTCGATTTTGGCCTTCTCAGCGGCCTCTTTCAGACGCTGCATTGCCATCGGGTCCTGACGGAGGTCAACACCCTCTTTAGCCTTGAATTCATCGGCAAGCCAGTCGATGATCACATGGTCGAAGTCATCGCCGCCGAGGTGTGTGTCACCGTTGGTGGATTTCACTTCAAACACGCCGTCGCCGAGTTCGAGGATGGAGATATCGAATGTGCCGCCCCCAAGGTCGAACACTGCAATCTTCTGTTCTTTGGTGGATTTGTCGAGACCATAAGCAAGGGCTGCTGCGGTAGGCTCGTTGATGATACGCATCACCTTAAGGCCTGCGATCTCGCCTGCATCTTTAGTGGCCTGACGCTGAGAGTCGTCGAAATATGCGGGCACTGTGATTATGGCTTCAGTGACGGGCTGGCCGAGATAGTCTTCTGCAGTCTTCTTCATTTTTTGAAGAATCATTGCTGAGATCTCCTGCGGGGTGTAGTCGCGGCCGTCGATGTCTACCTTCGGCATATCGTTCTGGCAAACCACTTTATAAGGAACGCGCTTGATCTCGTCTGTGACCTGGTCGCATTTCTCGCCCATAAAGCGCTTGATGGAGTAAACGGTGCGGGTAGGGTTGGTGATGGCCTGACGTTTGGCAGGGTCGCCTACTTTGCGTTCGCCGCCGTCGACGAATGCCACAACGGATGGTGTTGTATTTCTTCCTTCATTGTTGGGGATCACTACAGGATCCTTGCCTTCAAGGACTGCTACACATGAATTAGTAGTACCAAGGTCGATACCAATTATCTTTCCCATGATTCTTTATGTATTTTATATGTTAATATTCTATCGTCAGATGGGAGTGGAATTCAGCTTTTGAAGCCTATAGTGGAACTTTCGCTCCCTCGTTCACTCAATGTATTAACAAATAATATGCTAAATGGGTTGATAAATACCGAAACAAAATTTAATGTAGTTACAAAATATTGAGAATCCGCCTTTTACGAAAGAATTTAAAGTTGCTTTTAATTAATATCCATTGACAAATTTTAATGCCAAATCTGACAAAGCAAGTGTTTGGGCTGAATTTAATTTAGCGAGACAGCCATGTTTTAGGTCAAAATTTATCATTTTTTGGCATAATTTTATTATCTTTGCACCCTGATATGAGAACATCTGCGAAAAAAGCGCCCCGGATAGGCGCTTGCCGCTGATATATAGAACAGTATATATGAAGCCTTTACAAGAAAAGCTCTCCTCCTATGATGCTCCGCAAAAGGCAAAGGCAGCCGGAGTATATCCTTATTTCCGCGCCATCTCGAGCGAGCAGGACACAGAAGTGCTGATGAATGGCAAGAAGGTGCTGATGTTTGGGTCGAACAGTTACATGGGTCTCACAAATCATCCAAAGGTGATTGAGGCAGCTGTTGAGGCAACCCGCAAATACGGCACCGGCATGGCCGGCTCACCTTTTCTCAATGGTACCCTGACTATTCACAAGGATCTTGAGGCGCGTCTCGCCGACTATGTAGGCAAGGAGGATGCAATGATATATTCCACGGGATTCGGCGTGAATCTCGGAGTGGTGTCCACGCTTACGGGTCGTGAGGACTATATAATCCTTGATGAGCAGGATCATGCTTCCATCATCGAGGGAAGACGCCTTTCGTTCTCTAACTATCTTAAATATAGGCACAATGACATGGCCTCGCTTGAGCAGCAGCTGCGCAAGTGTGATCCTGATAAGGTGAAGTTGATCGTGACGGATGGAGTGTTCTCCATGGAGGGCGATGTGGCCAATCTGCCGGAAATTGTGCGACTGGCCAAGCAATATAATGCTTCGGTGATGGTGGATGAGGCTCACGGCCTTGGCGTATTTGGCCGACAGGGACGCGGCACATGTGACCATTTCGGTGTTACCGACGATGTGGACCTCATCATGGGCACTTTCTCAAAGTCGCTTGCCTCGCTTGGTGGGTTCATCGCCACCGATAAGGTAATTACTAATTTCCTGCGTCATCATTCCCGCTCCTATATATTCACGGCATCGATTACTCCGGCATCCACAGCTGCGGTAAACGCTGCGCTCGACATCATCATAGCCGAGCCTGAGCGTCAGCAGCATCTTTGGGACATAACAAATTACGCCCTTGAGAATTTCCGCGCCATGGGATGCGAGATTGGGAAGACGTCCACGCCTATCATCCCGCTTTTCATACGTGATGATTACAAGACTTTCCATGTGACCCGCGACCTGCTCGACGAGGGCGTGTTTGTAAATCCTGTGGTTACCCCTGCTGTGGCTCCCCAAGATACCTTGATACGATATTCGCTTATGGCCACACACACCAAAGAGCAGGTGACCCGCTCGCTGGAGACCATCGAGAAAGTGTTCCGCAAATACGATCTTCTCCCTAATAAATAGGGGAGGTAAGTATCCCCAAAGACATATTCTACCTTTTATATATATCGTGGCTGCGCGCATTCGGTCACGATTTTTTTTGAAAATATATGAGAAAAATCGCGTTTCTATTTGGAAGTAATATGATAAATGCATTAAATTCGCACTTGATTTTGTAAACATTATAGAATCCTATGGGTTTTATATATGAATACGATAAATACGTTAACAAGAAATCTTAAGATATAGGATATTAAAATGGTATATAGGTTTAAATTAGTCAGCGATGAAGTGCGCAACTTCTCCCGCGAGTATGAGATTGATGCTGAAAGCAATTTTCTGCAGTTGCGCAATGCGATTCTTGAGAGCTGCGACTATTCAAAAGATGAACTTGATTCATTTTTCCTCTGTAATGACGAATGGGAACGTGAGGATGAAATCACTCTCGAAGACATGGGCAATGCCACCAGCGACCAGGACGTATGGCTTATGGAGTCTACGCCCATCAGCGAGCTCATAGAGGATGAGGGTCAGAAACTTGCCTTCGAATTCGATTATCTCACCCAGCGCTGTTTTCTGATGGAACTTAAGGAGATTATCCCCGGCCGCCATCTTGCAGAGCCCCTCTGCACCATCAAGCGCGGCAAGGCGCCCCAGCAAATGGTAAATATCGAGGAATTCGGCAATCTCGATGTGAAGCCCGCATCTACAGGGGCATCAATCATCGACGACCTCGACATCGAACAGCTCCCGGGAGAGACCTACAACGATGAGGATATCGAGGGTTTCGACATTATGGACACCAACCTTTAATGGTCAGAGATATCTGACAGATATCCGCCTTTTAAGGAAAAAGCCAAAGAAAAATACCCCGTGGCATCTCAGGATGCTGCGGGGTATGTCTTTTTGCCCTTTGAAAGTTTTGTGACGCCGTAAAAATTCCGGCAAGAAGGATTAGTCGTCGCGTCCGAATATGCGGTCGAATATGGATGTGCTCTGAGGCTTAAGACTCACATTCAGCTGGTCGGAAATAGTACTGAAAAATAGGATGTGATTGCTGAATACAAACGCTACAATCTTGTCAAATTCAAGAATGGCGTTGATGCTTCGGATCAGGAATCTTCTGAATGGACTGTATTCCTCCAGACTGTTTACGACCACTTCGTCCTCGCGGACTTCGAGATCATGAAACGGCTGAAGCAGATCGGCGAAATACCGGAGCCTCAGCTCGCTCTTGTCTTTCGGCGGTCGCTTATAGTTCTTGAATAATTCCTTTATGACTTCTTCTGTAATCATTGAGTTAGCTTTGATGTAGGTCGATGTCAATGGAGAGATTCAGGCCTTTTCATATTTATTAACGCCTTATCCCCGCCTAAGGTTTGCACCGGTAGAGACATAATGACGGGAATAAGTGTTAAAAATTCGGGATTAGGTCGAACTGCTATTCGGGATTATGGGAATGGTCTGGTAGAAATCAGAAAGAGCCTTCCCTGATTGGAGGGAAAGGCTCTTTCATAGTATTAAGTTCAGCTTAAAAGAGATTTATTTTTGCAGACTTTCAAGCGATTGGGATCAGGATAGTGTTTGATTATCCGAGGAAACTGAGGAGCACGCCGGCAGCCACAGCCGAACCGATTACGCCAGCCACGTTCGGGCCCATGGCATGCATGAGCAGATAGTTGGTGGGGTCGTATTCGAGTCCTACATTGTTGGAAATACGTGCGGCCATAGGCACAGCCGATACGCCGGCGTTGCCGATGAGCGGGTTGATCTTCTTGCCAGGGCGCAGGAACACATTGAAGAGTTTCACTGAGAGCACACCTGCGCTCGATGCGATGATGAATGCGAGGAATCCGAGACCGAAGATAAGAAGGGTGTCTACGGTGAGGAACTTGTCGGCCTGCGTGGAGACACCCACTGTGAGGCCGAGCAAGATTGTCACGATATCGGTCATGGCATTGCTTGCGGTCTTGGCAAGACGGCCTGTGACACCGGATTCACGCAGCAGGTTTCCGAAGAACAACATGCCGAGCAGAGGAATGCCGGAAGGCACCACGAAGCATGTGAGCAGAAGGCCTACCACGGGGAAGATAATCTTTTCCGTCTGGCTTACAACACGTGCCGGTTTCATCTTAATCAGGCGGTCTTTCTTAGAAGTGAAGAGGCGCATAATAGGGGGCTGAATCAGAGGAATCAGCGCCATATATGAATAAGCCGACACTGCTACGGCTCCCAACAGGTTGGGGTTGAGCTTGGAGGTGGTGAAGATTGCTGTAGGGCCATCGGCGCCGCCGATGATAGCCACGCAACCTGCCGACAGCGGGTCGAAGCCGCAAAGGAGGGCGAGCATGTAGGCGCCAAAGATGCCAAACTGTGCGCAGGCGCCGATAATCATCAGTTTAGGATTGGCGAGCAGCGCGGAGAAATCGGTCATGGCACCCACGCCGAGGAATACCAGCGGCGGATACCATCCCTTCTCGACACCATTGTAGAGGATATTGAGCACGGAACCCTCCTCGTAGATACCAATCTCCATACCCGACTGGAACGGGATATTGCCGATAAGGATACCGAAGCCGATTGGTACAAGCAGAAGGGGTTCGAAATTTTTCTTGATGGCAAGCCACACGAAGAAGCAGCCAACGGCGAGCATCACAAGGTTTTCCCATTCGCAATTATAGAAGCCGGTAAACTTCCAAAAAGCCTGGATGGTGTCCCACATGAAACCACCGAAAGAGTAATCGCTTGCTAAAATCATAATAAAAATGTGGATTCGTAAGACGATTATTCGATGATCATGATGTCGGTGCCTTCGAGGATGGCGTCGCCGGGAGCGCAGAGAATCTCCTTCACTGTGCCGCCCTTCATTGTGCGGATGTCATTTTCCATTTTCATGGCCTCAAGCACGGCGACCTTGTCGCCCGACTTCACCACATCGCCCACTTTCACGGTGATGCTCATGAGCGTGCCAGGAAGAGGGCTCTTGACGGCTGCGGGATTGCTCGGAGCCGGCTTGCGGGCGGCAGGTGTGCTGCTTACCGCAGGAGCGGCACCATGGTTGGTGTGGCCGCTTTGGGTGAGGGCCGGCTTGCTCTTCTCGCGTTTTTCCAGCTCCACTTTATAGGGCACGCCGTTCACCTCTACGGTGGCTTCATTGTCGACAATGTCGCCAACGCCTACGGTGAATTTCATGCCGTTTATCTTATATTTATATTCTTTCATCAGTAGTTAGTGTTTCCACCGGCGTGATTGTCCGGTGATGATTCATTCTTATTTCTTGATGCGCGGAATCTGGGAATGCACTTCCGGGGTGACGCGAAGATTATAGATCTTCGAATTCCATGGGGAGTAGGCTTTTCTCATCCTACGGATAGTAAGGATAGTATCCTCCATGTCATGACCCTGGCCCATGTGTTCGGCGAGCGCCATGGAGATGGCGGCGATCACCTCACCCGAGTCGAGTTCCTGATGATGTTCGAGAGCCTCGTCGGATGAAACGCCGTGGGCCTCACGTTTTTTGCGTTTCTGCAGGATAGTTGATATTTTTCCGAAGCCGAGGAAAAGGATGCTGAGCACGATGAGGGCGGCGAGCACGATGCTCATGGCTATGATTGTGATAGCGCCACCGTATTTGTCGTTTTCTGCAGCGTTGCGTGCTTTTTCGGCCTGAATCATTTGCCGCGTCATCTCGCTTTCCTGCACGGTGTTAGTTTCCTTGGAATCAGTCCAGTCTCCGGTCACATCCTCCTGCATGCCGTTGCGGGCCACATCGGTATAGGTAGCCTGCAGCGTGGTGGAGTCGGCGTGGGCGTCAGGAGTCTGCGCGAACGCCGGTGAAGCGGAGAGCGCGAGTGCAAGGACCGCGCCTACCATTAATTTTTTAAGCATAGATGATGTCGTGTAAATCGATTCATCCGGGCATCTTTTCCGATGCCCGGATGAATGGAATGTTTGTTAGAGCGGGATATTGCCGTGTTTCTTGGCAGGATTGGTGAGCTTCTTGGTGGCAAGCATGTTCAATGCCTTGATCACGCGGAATCTCGTGTTTCGCGGCTCAATCACGTCATCGATATAACCATATTTGGCTGCCTGATAGGGGTTGGCGAAGAGTTCGCGGTATTCCTCTTCCTTGGCTGCCTTGAAGGCTGCGGGATCGTCGGAAGCCTTGGCCTCTTTTGCGTAGAGCACGCCTACAGCGCCCTCGGCGCCCATCACTGCGATCTCAGCGGAGGGCCATGCATAGTTCATGTCGCCGCGGAGCTGCTTGCAGCTCATCACGATGTGGCTGCCTCCGTAGCTCTTGCGGAGCGTTACGGTTACTTTGGGCACTGTGGCCTCGCCGTATGCGTAGAGCAGTTTGGCACCGTGAAGTATCACGCCGTTGTATTCCTGGCCTGTGCCGGGGAGGAAGCCCGGAACGTCAACGAGAGTCACCAGAGGAATATTGAAGGCGTCGCAGAAGCGTACGAAGCGTGCGCCCTTGCGCGAAGCGTTCGAGTCGAGCACGCCGGCAAGCACTTTCGGCTGGTTGGCGACAATGCCCACAGCCTGGCCGTTGAAGCGGGCGAAGCCGATGATGATGTTCTTGGCGTAGTCTTTCGACACCTCAAGGAAATCGCCATTGTCGACAATCGAGCTGATCACCTCATACATATCGTAGCTGCGTTTGGGATTGTCGGGGATGATGTCGTTGAGTTTGTCCTCGAGACGGTCGATGGGGTCCTTGCAGTCAACAAGCGGAGTCTCCTCCATATTGTTCTGCGGAATATAACTCATGAGCTCTCTCACGAGGGTGAGGGTTTCCTCCTCAGTCTCAGCTGCGAAGTGAGTTACGCCGCTCTTGGTGGCATGTACGCTTGCGCCGCCAAGGTCCTCCTGGCTTACGTCCTCGCCTGTGACGGTCTTCACTACGGAAGGACCGGTGAGGAACATATAGGAGAGTCCCTTTGTCATGATGGTGAAGTCGGTAAGCGCGGGGCTATATACGGCGCCGCCGGCACAGGGACCCATGATGGCTGAAATCTGGGGAATCACGCCGGAGGCGAGGATGTTGCGCTGGAAGATCTCCGAATATCCAGCGAGGGCGTTGATGCCTTCCTGGATACGTGCGCCACCCGAGTCGTTGAGGCCGATCACGGGAGCACCCATCTTCATGGCCATGTCCATCACCTTGCAGATCTTCTGCGACATTGTTTCCGACAGCGAACCGCCGAACACGGTGAAGTCCTGTGCGAAGACATATACGAGGCGTCCGCCGATTGTGCCGAAGCCGGTCACAACGCCGTCGCCGAGGATGTGCTTCTTGTCCTGGCCGAAGTTGGTGCAACGGTGTGTCACAAACATGTCGAGCTCCTCGAAGCTGCCCTCGTCGAGCAGCATAGCGATGCGCTCGCGTGCTGTGTATTTGCCTCTTGCGTGCTGTTTCTCAATAGCCTTCTCGCCGCCGCCCAGACGTGTCTGGGCTCTCTTCTCGATGAGCTGGCTGATCTTCTGTTCCTGTATGCTCATTGCTGATTATGGTGTTTCTTTCGTTTGTGTTTTATTTGTTGGGGTCCTCGCAGAGCTCAGTAAGAACGGCCTCTGTGCTCTTCGGGTGGAGGAATGCGATCTGAAGGCCGTCAGCGCCCTTGCGGGGAGCCTTGTCGATCAGGCGGATACCCTTTTCCTCAGCTTCTGCAAGCGCATTGGCCACGCCGTCTTCCACAGCGAATGCCATGTGGTGCATGCCGCCGCGTCCACCGTTCTTCTCGATGAACTTGGCAATTGTGCTGTCGGGGCTGGTGGCCTCGAGAAGCTCTATCTTTGTGTCGCCTACCTTGAAAAATGCTGTGGTGACTTTCTGGTCCTCCACTACTTCCTGCTTGTAGCATTTGAAGCCAAGCACGGTTTCGTAATACTTGATAGCTTCCTCAAGATTGGGAACTGCTATTCCAATGTGCTCAATGTGTGAAATTTTCATTGAATTTAGCTTTTAGGTTATCTGTTATTGTTAGTTTTTTCGATTATTCTCGAATATGATGGCCGGACTGCGGTGTGGCTTCTCACCTGTATGCGCGCCTGCGCCATCGTATTCTTCTTCAATTCGCAAATTTAATCAAAAATTGTGGAACGGCAATTGGGAAACTGAATTTTTTATTTGGGTTTTCTTTTTTTTATGCCTTTATTTGGCCATAATGTAAAATTTTGTTAATTTTGTGGCTGATTTTTGGCTTACTGCATCTAATAAAGGTGTGCGGAAGCCCCTAAGACAGAACTAAGAATACGCGTAATGAAGATAACTCCTGCCCTCATAGCGTCGATAATCGGCGGTAAGGTAGAGGGTGATGAAAATATGGAGATCACCGGATTTGCCAAAATTGAAGAGGCGAAGACGGGTGATATCTCCTTCATAGCCAATCCAAAGTATACACATTTTGCCGCAACCACATCGGCATCAGCGTTGCTTGTATCCGACACATTCGATGCCGGTCAGCCTATTGATAAGACGCTTGTGCGCGTGGCCGACCCGTATGCGGCTCTTGCCAAACTCCTTTCAGCATTCGAGGCTCAAAAATCGAAACCCGTCGGAATTGAGCAGCCCTGCTATATTTCTGAGGGCGTAGAGGTGCCGGAGGAATGTTATGTCGGCGCATTCGCATATATCGGAAAGGGTGTGAAACTCGGCAGGGGGGTTATGATTTATCCTCAGGCCTATGTGGGCGACGGTGTCGAGATTGGCGAGGGGAGTGTGATCCGTGCGGGGGTTAAGATATATGAAGGCTGCCACATCGGCAAGAGATGTATAATCCATTCCGGAGCGGTGATAGGCGCTGATGGATTCGGATTCGCGCCGCAGCAGGATGGCAGTTATGAAAAGATTCCCCAGCTTGGAATTGTGGAGATTGAGGATGATGTGGAGATCGGCGCCAACACCACTGTGGACCGCGCCACATTCGGCTGCACGCGCATAGGCCGTGGCACGAAGCTCGACAATCTTATCCAGGTGGCCCATAATGTGGAGATTGGCCGCCACAATGTGTTTGCAGCGCAGGCAGGCGTGGCAGGAAGCACCAAGATCGGTTCCTACAATAGGGTAGGAGGCCAGGTGGGTTTCGCCGGCCATATCCATGTGGGCGACAGCAACGAATTCGGAGCCCAGAGCGGCATCCCCAATAAGGTAGGCGACGGAGAACGTCTGATCGGTTATCCTGCGGTGCCATTCCTCGAGTTTGCAAAGACGCAGGTTTACCTGAAGCGCCTTCCTGAATTATTCAAAAAGAAATAACAAAACGACCAATATGAATCAGCTCACCCTTAACGACTCCTTTTCCGTACATGGCAAAGGTTTGCATTCCGGTTTGGAAATCACTGCAGTGTTCAATCCTGCACCTGAGAACACCGGCTACAAGTTCCGTCGCGTGGATCTTCCCGACGCTCCGGTGATAGAGGCAATCTCCGACAATGTGGTAGAGACCACCCGCGGCACCGTGATAGGCAAGAAAGGAGTTGTGGTATCCACAATTGAACACGCTATGGCAGCCCTCTACGCCGCCGGTGTTGACAATTGTATCATCGACGTGAACGGCCCGGAGGTCCCCATCCTCGACGGAAGCGCCATTGTCTTCGCCGACAATATCGAGCGCGTGGGTCTCAAGGAGCAGAACGCCGACAAGGAGTTCTATATAATTAAGGAGAAGACCACAATCAAAGATGAGGCCACAGGCTCCATGCTCACAATCTATCCCGACGATGGCTTCAGCGTGGAATGCATGGTGGAATACAATTCGGCAGTGCTTCCCAATCAGTTTGCCGTTCTCGACGATCTGGCTGAATTCCGTCAGGAGGTGGCGAAGGCCCGCACATTCGTGTTTGTGCGCGAGATTGAGAAACTGGCCGAGCACAATCTCATAAAGGGTGGCGACCTCGACAATGCTATCGTGATTTACGACGAGAAGGTGAGCCAGGAGCGCATCGACCATATCTGCGACATCATGAATGTGCCGCATATGGAGATCAACCAGCTCGGCTACATCAACCCGAAACCGCTCGTATGGGACAATGAGCCGGCACGTCATAAGGTAATGGATGTGATTGGTGACCTTGCCCTTATCGGACGTCCTATCAAGGGACGCGTAGTGGCTATCCGTCCGGGACACACAATCAATAATAAGTTCACACGCATGGTGCGCCATGAGGTGAAGCACACTGATGTCCAGGCTCCGGTATACAATCCCAATATCGCCCCTGTGATCGACATCAACGGCATCAAGAAACTGATTCCCCACCGCTATCCCTTCCTCTTGATCGACAAGGTGATTGAGATTGACAAGAAGCATATCATCGCGGTGAAGAATGTCACGGTCAACGAGCCCTTCTTCCAGGGACACTTCCCCGAGGAACCCGTTATGCCCGGAGTGCTCCAGGTGGAGTCGATGGCTCAGGCTGCAGGCGTGCTGGTGCTTAACTTCCTCGACGAACCCGAAAAGTATTCCACATATTTCCTCAAGATAGATAATGTGAAATTCCGCCAGAAGGTGGTGCCGGGCAACACTCTGCTGCTCAATGTATCTCTGATGACGGAGATCCGTCGCGGATGTGCGATGGTGAAGGGATATGCTTTCGTAGGCGAGAAGATTGTGTGCGAAGCTGAGTTTATGGCCCAAATCATTAAAAACAAGTAAATATTATGATGGGAAAGTATATAGACGTCCATCCTGACGCGAAAATAGGCAACAATGTTCACATCGGCAATTTTTCCACAATCCATGAGAATGTGGAGATTGGCGACAATTGTGTGATCCATGGCAATGTAACGATATTCCCCGGTGCACGCATCGGTGATGGTGTAACCCTTTTCCCCGGTTCGGTGATTTCCGCCATTCCGCAGGATCTGAAGTTCAAGGGTGAGGAAACTTACGCTTACATCGGCGACGGCACGGTGCTCCGCGAATGCACTACTGTGAACCGTGGTACGGCATCGAAGGGAAAGACCGTGGTTGGAAAGAACTGTCTTATCATGGCTTACTGCCATGTGGCTCACGACTGCCGTCTGGGCAACCGTGTGATAATGTCGAACGCTGTGCAGCTTGCAGGTGAAGTCCGCGTGGACGATGCCGCTGTGATTGGCGGTGGAAGTCTCATTCATCAGTTCTGCCACCTTGGCCGCAACATAATGCTGCAGGGTGGGGCACTCGTGAATAAGGATATTCCTCCCTTTGTGAAGGCTGCCCGTGAACCGATCTCATATGTAGGCCTCAACTCGATTGGCCTGCATCGCAATCACTTCACCGATGAGGAGATTAAGCAGATCAGCGACATCTACCGTGTGCTTTATCTGTCCGACCTCAATGTGACCAATGCAGTGAAACTGATTGTGGAGACCCTTCCGCACTCAGAATTCCGCGATGAGATTGTGGAATTCGTCACCAAGTCGGAGCGCGGCGTGATTCGCTCAGCAATCTGATATTCAGAATCTAAACGAAAAATATAAGAGGCGGCATTGAAGAATGTCGCCTCTTTTTCTTAGCAATTTCAGCTGTTTCAGTTATCTTAACTATTTGGGGATTTATCCGAATTTGGAGATTTTGCGGAGCTGGGGTTCGTTGATGATCCGGATGCGGCGGCCATCCACAAGAATTAGTTTTTCGCCTACGAATGCCGTCAAAGTGCGGATGGCATTTGATGTGGTCATATTTGAAAGGTTGGCCAGGTCCTCACGGCTCATATAGATTTTGAGGGTTGAGTCATCATCCTCATAGCCGTAATTGTCGGCGAGAAGAAGAAGGGATTCAGCCAGACGACCGCGTATATGTTTCTGCGTCAGATTGATGATTTTTGTGTCGGCACCACCGAGATTTCGGGAAAGTTCGTGAATGAAAAACATTGCAAGGTCATTGTTCTTGCGGATAATGCTCTCCACCACATTCATGGGAATGATTCCAAGCACAGAGGGTTCGAAGGCTGCCGAAGACGAGACATAAGGTTCATTGGCGAAATAGGCACGGTAGCCGAAATACTGCACAGGTCGGTAGAGACGGAGGATCTGCACGCGGTCGCCGATGCCGCTTTTGAAGAGTTTCACCTTTCCCTCAAGAAGACAATAGAGGTTTTCCGGCTGCTCATGCTCGGCATATATTATCTGATTCTTCTTATAGCGCTCATAGTGGAAATTGTCGGTGACAATGCGTTTTTCATCCGGAGTAAGCGCATTCCAGAGATCGGATAAATCATTCCCGATGATTCGTTCTAAAGTACTTTTCTTTATCATGATGCATTAGCCGGAACAATCTCCGGCACCTTGTCCATAGATCTGACTCAAATTCCGAGTTTCGAAGCTCATTTTGTCGCTCCTTCACCTCTTTAGAGCGTAGTGTGAGTACGCTCTAAAACATACTGTATGTTTTAGAACACAAATTTACAACAATATTTGATTACTTCAAAATTTCCTTAAAGAAATTTATCAATTGTCGCCCGGTGCAGGATTTTACACTTGTTGCCGGCTATTTCTTTGTGAGTGTTATTACTTCTTGCGACGCATGAATTTGCCATTGGCGGTGCGTGGAATCTGAGCGCATATAATTCCTTTGGGCACCATATAGCCGGGCAGTAATCTATGCCATTCCTTAATCAATCTTTCTTTCTTGGCATCGTCAATCTCTACCGTTGTTTCCACAATCGCCACAATCTTCTGGCCCCATAAAGAATCAGGCTCCCAACTTATCATCAGCGGACACTGAACAGAGGGGCTTAATATGCGCTCCACCTCTTCCGGACTCACTTTCTTTCCGCCTGTGATAATCATATTATCCTTTCGGCCAAGAATCCGGAATGTGCCGTCAGGATTGATTTCAGCCAAATCATTTGTGACAAGCCTCTGCCATCCCTCGATATCAATGGCAATGCATCCGGATGGTGCGCCCTCTTTGTCGGGAAGTGTATGTGCGTGACTGCCGGAATCAATGCTGATGGTGATTCCGGGAAGCGGCGTAAAGGAATCAATGTCAGAAGCCACACGACGCAGAGCCACATGGGATGCAGTCTCTGTCATGCCGTATGTTTCCCAGGCATTGAATCCGCTTTTACCGATCCTTTCGCGTAGGGCATTAGGGATTGGTGAACCCCCGATAAGGATTACATCTACTTCAGGGAGTGAGGAGGCATTGTCGAGTATCCAGTGCATCTGCGAGGGGACAACGCTCAGCAAGTCAATCTTTTTATGAATTTGTAATAGTCCTTCGGGGCGGTTGGTCGGAGTTTCCCAGGAAAGTGAGCCATTGCTGATTTCACTTCTGACAGCCTGCATCTTACCGCCGATAAAATCGGGCGCAATGCAAGAATAAAAATGCGAGCCTTCGGGAATCTGAAAGAAGTCGATTGTGCGGCGAGCACTCGCAGCCATCTGCGATTTGGGCAAAAGAATGCACTTCGGAGTGCCTGTGCTCCCCGAAGTGTGGCATTCGATAAAGTCGCCCTCATTTCTCCACTCCTCAACAAATTCCGGATAAGTCATACCTCTGACCTAAAGCCTATTCCTTATTACTTAATCTCACTCTCTCCAGTCGAGCCCGTTGAGCCAGTTGCGGTCGAGATGAAGGTCGGGATTGTAATATAGTCTGTCGCCCATCATATGGATTGGGGATTCTGCATTATTGGTGAAAAGAGCACCGGTGCCGAGTCCCTGCGGCATTGTAGTGCCGAGCGTCGCCACCCACTGGGCAAGAGCGTTCAGGCCGATATTGCTTTCGAGCGACGATGTGATCCACCATCCAATCTCGCGCTCCTTAGCCAGTGAAATCCATTCCTCCGCACCTGAGAAACCTCCGGTGAGCGATGGCTTAATCACGATATATGCCGGATGGATAGTGTCGAGCATCGAGCGTTTCTCTTCTGTGGTGAATTTGCCGATAAGTTCCTCGTCGAGAGCGATAGGGAGCGGGGACACCTCGCACAGGAAACGCATCAGTTCGGGAGTGCCTGCTTTGATGGGTTGTTCGATGGAGTGCACCCCGAGCTCATGGAGACGATGCAGGCGGGGAATGGCATTATCCATCGTGAAACCACCGTTGGCATCCACCCGGATCTCGAGTTGCTTGCGGTCGTAACGGTCGCGGATATATTGAATCATATCCACCTCTTTCCGCCAGTCGATGGCTCCGATCTTGAGTTTGATGCAATGGAATCCGGCGGTAAGTTTCTCCTCAATGCGGTCAATCATCTCCTCGAAACTTCCCATCCACACAAGGCCGTTGATTTCAATGCCTGCCTGTCCAAGGATGAAAGGGGAGTTGAAGTAGATGCCATGGCAGCCGCCGGTGAAATCGCGGATTGCCTGTTCGAAACCGCTTTGTAGCGATGGAAACTTGGTAAGGTCGGTAGCCTTGCCGATGCGCACGTTGGCCTGCAGCTCCATCAGTTTATAGAAGAAGCGGTCGTCGGCCTCCGGGGAGAGACCTGGAAAAATCGCAGCCTCGCCGATACCGAACTGCGACGGGTCGCTCTCATCGAAAATGCGGATGAAGCAAGTGATCTTTTCAAGCAGCACTCCGCGCGATGTGCCGGCGGGCTGCTTGAATTTGAGAACGTAGGGAGCAAACTGTAGACGCATCGGAATCAGGGGAATTTGGGGAATTTGCTGAAATCCGGATCGCGCTTCTCAAGGAAAGCGTTCTTGCCCTCCTGAGCCTCGTCCATAAGGTAATAGAGGAGTGTGGCGTCGCCGGCGAGCTGCATGAGGCCATGCTGGCCGTCGAGTTCGGCATTGAGCGATCGCTTCACCATCCTAATAGCTAATGGAGAACGCTTCATGATGGTTCGGCACCATTCCACGGTGGTCTCTTCGAGTTTGTCGAAGGGCACCACGGCATTCACCATACCCATCTCGAGAGCCTCCTGAGCAGTGTATTGCTTGCAGAGGAACCAGATTTCGCGGGCCTTCTTCTGTCCCACGCAGCGGGCAAGATAACTTGCACCGAAACCGCCGTCGAAACTTCCCACCTTCGGGCCAGTCTGGCCGAAGCGCGCATTCTCGGAAGCTATCGAAAGGTCGCACACCACCTGCAGCACGTTACCGCCGCCGATGGAATAGCCGTTCACCATTGCAATCACGGGTTTGGGAATGGAGCGAATCATCTGATGGAGGTCGAGCACATTGAGGCGGGGCACTCCGTCGTCGCCCACATATCCGCCGCGACCTTTAACATTCTGGTCGCCGCCGCTGCAGAACGCCTTGTCGCCAGCGCCTGTAAGCACAATCACGCCGATATCCTGACGTTCGCGGCAGATGCGGAACGCGTCAAGCATCTCCATATTGGTCTTCGGGCGGAAGGCATTATATACCTTTGGCCTGTTGATGGTGATCTTTGCTATCCCCTCGAACTCCTCGAAGAGGATATCCTCATAATCCTTTATCTTTTTCCAATCGTACATAACCAGTTGGTTTTATTCGTTTTCCGTTCTGTTGGTGTGAGGAGAGAGAAGGGAGATAAGGGCCTCAGGGGAACGGTCAGGGTCGGTGACAATCTCCAGAAGCATGTTTGTGCGGGTTTGCATGGCACATATAGCCCTGCGCAATTGGGTGCCTGTCTCGACGCGCCAATAGTCCCAGCCATAAGCGTGAGCGAGGCCCTCGAGCGGGAGTTGAGGTGCGGCGCAAAAATATTCTTCGCGCATTGGCAACTCGCGCGTGGTACGGATGAAGCGGAATATTCCGCCCCCGCCATTATTTATCACAATGATATTCAGACGGCTCCCTTTTCCGATTCCTAAAATCTGAGGATTATAGGCAAACGACATATCTCCTGTGATGAGAAGCGTGGTGTCGCCGTAGGCCATCGCGCAACCAAGTGCTGTGGCCGAAGTGCCCTCGATGCCCGAAACACCACGGCAGCCATAATATGCGTGAACTTTCGAATTGAGAGTGAGTTGTGCGTAGCGAATGGGTGTTCCGTTGGAGAGAAATACATTCAGACTTCTGTTAAGACCCGAGTCCAGAATCTTGAACGCTTCCAGATCGGTAAGTTGTTTTCTGGAACGCACGGGGGTGAGTATTTCGCTCTTTGATTTACTTCGGGCGCAAAACCAAGCGAAGTTGTAACTCTCGTTATAGTTTTTTGCCCTGCAGAATGGCAGTTCATTCTTGTGGATATAGGATGTGATGGCCGTGAAGAACGTAGCCGGGTCGCAGTCGATAGCGAGGCTCTTATGTTGGAAGCAGTCGATGCCCGGGGAGGAATCGGCGAGCGACCAGTGCTCCAGACCGTCGATACCGCGCAGATATTCCTTAAGCATCCGCGACACCAGTGCGCCCCCAATAGAGATCACTATGTCGGGACGCAGACTTGCATCATCTTTCACATCCTGACGGCAAAGCACATTATCGATCACATAATATTGCGCTTCAAGATTCAGATTGCTGCAGAGCTCCGCCATGGCCGTGACATTATAGAGATTGCAAAACGCCTTTACAGCCTTCTGAGTCCTTGCGTCTGGTTGCATAAAGCCGGCCACCACCATCACCCTCTTATAGGCCATTTTCTTTGCCAGTTCCTTTACCAGCTCCGGAGCAAGCATTTTCGATGAATTCTCGGTCTTGATGATTCTTGCAGCATCAGATTTGGTAGATCTCTTGCTCACCATGGCCCCGAGGGGATTATCGAGCTGGATGTTGATGTGCACGGGACCCTTTTTGCCATCGAGGGCACAGATCATCATCTCGTTGATCTTCCTGTTCACGAACCAGTCAACCTCGCTTCCAAACTCCGGGTTGGCACATTTGCTTGTGGAGAAGGAGAACGAGGGAATGTCGCATTCCGCCTTTACGACATGAGAAAGTGCCCCAGATTGCCGAAGAGTCTGCGAGTCATCTTGGTCAATCCATTGCGCCGGGCGGTCGGCCGTGATTACAATCAGAGGCACACACTGATAGAAGGCCTCGGCGATTGCCGGAGCATAGTTATAGAGCGCAGTTCCCGACGTGCAGCAAAGCGCCACCGGCTCTTTCGACACGAGCGCCATGCCGAGCGCCATAAATGCAGCAGTCCGCTCATCAGTAACCACGTGCTTCTCCAGACCGTCGCGTGCCGCCGCGCCGATTATCACCGGCGTGTTGCGACTGCCCGGAGAGATGATAATTTGCTTTACTCCATGACCCATAATCACGTCAAGAAGAATCCGCACGTAGCGGTTGGCTGTGTCCTGACGCGGCTCTTTCGGTTCTTCCTTAATTCCTGCCATAGAATGCAATTGTGAAAAAGGGTCTATACGAAATAGAGAGGATGATATCCGAGCAGGAAAGCGGAGGCAGGCATCCGCTTCTTGCCGCTGGGCTGAACCTCCAGAATCTCAACAATTCCATCGGAAGTTGCGGCAAAGAGTCGCTTGCCGTCAATCAACACCTGTCCCGGATTGAGCAACGTTTCCATATCTGGGGCGATGCGCGTCTCGAAAACCTTGATATCCTGTTTCTTGTCGGCCGCATCTGTCATTGTGGTAAATGCGGCAGGGTAGGGGGAAAGGCCGCGCACCTGGTTGTGCACATCCCTTGCGGAGCGGTGCCAGTCGATGCGGCAGTCCTCCTTGAATATTTTGGGTGCAGGGATAAACTCACCCTCCGGTTGCGGCTTCGACTGCAGGGTGCCGTTCTCAATATTTTTCACCGTCTCAATCACCATATCCGCGCCGAGATGCATCAGACGGTCATATACGGAACCCACATTCTCATTCTCTCCAATCTGAATGGAGCGGCTGTCGATGATGTCGCCCATATCAATCTCATGGTTGAGGAAGAAGGTGGTGACGCCGGTTTTCGTCTCGCCATTCATTATGGCACGGTTGATGGGCGCGGCTCCGCGATATTTAGGAAGCAGCGAACCATGCAGGTTGAACGTTCCGAGACGTGGCATTCCCCATACCACCTCAGGCATCATCCTGAATGCAATCACAATGAAAAGGTCGGCATTGATATCCTTGAGCGTGGCGATAAATTCCGGGTCGCGAAGTTTTTCCGGCTGCAAAACGGGAAGCCCCTGTTCCACCGCGTATTTCTTCACATCGCTCTCTATCACCTTATGGCCGCGTCCGCCCGTCTTGTCGGGCATCGTGACCACGGCGGCCACATCATATCCATTATCCACAAGAGCGCGCAGACTCTCTACTGCAAACTCCGGCGTACCAAAAAATACTATCTTCATCTGATCAATCGTCTGTGAAATGTTTGAGCACCTGTCGGTAGCTGTTGAAAATCTTAGACTTCGACACAAAGCCGATATAGTGACCTTCGGAATCCACCACCGGCAGATTCCAGGCATTCGTCTTGTCGAAGGTCTCCATCACCTTGTCCATCGGTTCGTCTACCTTGATGCAGTCGGGCATCGCCGACATGAATCTCGACACATGCATCTTTCGGTAGAGGTCTGTGCGGAACATGATGTTTCTGATATCGTCGAGAAGCACCACTCCCTTGAAATAGCCCTCGTTGTCGGTCACGGGGAAGAGATTGCGGTTTGACACCGAAATCACATCCACCATCTCCTTGAGGCTCATTTCGGGATGCACAATCTTGAAATCCTTCTCGATAAGATTGTCCACTTTCAGCAGGGTAAGCACAGCCTTGTCCTTCTGGTGGGTTATTAGGTCACCGGCCTTGGCAAGACGCATGGTATAGATGCTATAGGGAGTGAAGCCCTGGATGGTGAAATATGCGAGCGTGGACACAATCAGCAGCGGGAGGAAGAGGTCGTAGCCGCCGGTCATCTCCGCCGTGAGGAAGATCGCCATCAGCGGGGCGTGCATCACGCCGCTCATCACTCCGGCCATACCCATCAGTGTGAAATTCTTCTGCGACAGGTGGAGTCCCGGGTCAATCTGATTGAGGATAAAAGCGAAGAGGAAACCCGTGAGGGCGCCCACGAACAGTGAGGGTGCGAATGTGCCGCCCACGCCTCCGGCTCCATTGGTGGCTGATGTGGCCATTGCCTTTGTGAGCGCCACTGCTCCGATGAAGAGCGCCAGGAACCACACATTGTCGCGGTCCACATAGAAGATAGTGCCATTCACCACATCGCCCACGTTGCCCTTCAAAAGTTCGTTGATAGTGCCATAGCCCTCGCCATAGAGAGGCGGAAATAGGAACACGAGGCAGGCTATCAGGCTGCCGCCGATGATAATCCGGAGCCATTGCTGACGTATCTTCTTGAACATCGACTCCATCATGAACATCACCTTCGTGAAATAGTAGGACATAAGTCCGCACAGAATGCCAAGCACAAAGGCGTAAGGAATTCTGCTAATCATGAAGGGTTCGCTCTGCGAGAAGAAGAACTCGGCTGAATAACCCTCCATGATGTAGGCCACCGTGGCTCCGGCAATAGAGGAAACCAGCAGTGGCATCACGGTGGCACCCGTGAGGTCGAGCATCAGCACCTCGAGGGTGAAAAGCATACCGGCGATTGGCGCGCGGAATATTCCCGCGATTCCAGCCGCAGCGCCGCAACCCACGAGAATCATCAGAACCTTCGGCCCTAAACGGAATGCCTGGCCCACATTCGAACCGATGGCGGCGCCGGTATAGACGATAGGTCCCTCGGCACCTACCGAACCGCCGAACCCAATCGTGATGGAGGAGGCTACAAGCGAGGCATACATATTCTTCTTCTTCAGTCGCGACTTGCGGCGTGATATCGCATAAAGCACCTTAGTGACGCCATGCGATATATTGTCCTTGACGATATATTTCACAAAGAGGACTGTAAGAAGAATACCCACCACCGGGTATACGAGGTAGAGCCAGTTGGCCCCGGTGGAATTCAAGTGGCTTGTGAGCAGGCCGGCGAAGAAGGAGATAAGAAATTTAAGCAGCTGAGCGGCAAAACCGCACAGAGTGCCGATCACAAGTGAAATCAGCAGCAGGAACGTCCGCTCCTTGATATGGTGTTCACGCCATATCACGAAACGCATCCAAAGCGCCGTAAACCGATTATGTCTCTCTTTATAAGCCAACCTTATTCAATTATCAATTATCAAGTGAGAACTTCAAATTCAAAATTCAACATTACCCTCACATTCCCTTGCCTCCAAAGATCGTCCGGATGGTATAGATCATTATCTTTATGTCGGTCTGGATCGACATATTGTTAAGATATATCAGGTCGAAGCGTGAGCGCTCCACCATCTGCTGCACGTTTGACGCATAGCCATATTTCACCATCCCCCAGCTCGTGATTCCCGGACGCACCTGAAATATGAGACCATAATATGGAGCTTTCTCCATAATCTGGAGGATATAATGTTCGCGTTCGGGTCGGGGTCCCACCAGCGACATATCGCCGCGCACCACGTTCCAGAACTGCGGCAGTTCGTCGAGCCTGTATTTGCGCATGAAGCGGCCAAACTTAGTGACCCTCGGGTCGTGTCGGCTTGAGAGCGAAGGCCCGCAGGCCTCGGCGTCAGTACGCATCGAACGGAACTTATAGATGTTGAATGGTTTCTGATTTTTCCCTATGCGGGTCTGACTATATATCACAGGCCCTTTCGAACCCAGTTTCACCATCAGGCTGAGCCACGCCATAAGTGGACTCAGAATCAGCAGGCACAGGGATGAAGCAAACACATCGAATGTGCGTTTGATATTTTTCTGGCATTCTCCCATTCGCGGCCGGGTGAGGTCCACAAGCGGAACGCCGAGGATATCCTCAAGCTGGATAGCATTCGTCACATAACTCAATGTGTCGGGTGCGACCTTCACCGGTATCCCGAGAGGGAAGAACTGCTTTAGAAGATGCATCACAGTCTCATCGCTGCGGCGCTCCAGGGCAAGCACTATCTGGTCGATATTATGTGCGGAGCATACTTGTGTGATATCTTCAGGACCCCAGGAGGGTAAGCTGTCGTCATCGCAAAATTTCTCTTTGGGAATCTCCACATATCCGGCCACATTATATCCCCACACCGAACCCGATTGCTGCAGGCGGCGACACACGCGGACCGCCACTTCGGAATGGCCCACGATGAGAGTGGTGTATTTCCAGTCGCCACGGCGTAATTTGCGTATAGTGGCGGAGGTGATTATCGACCGGCCGATGTAGACGAGCGTGAACATCAGTCCGAACAGCACAAGAATCGTGAGATAATCCTTGCGACGCATACCGCTGGAGTCGTTGATGAGCATCAGCAGGTAGATGAGTCCCGAGTTCAGAAGCACCGAATAGAAGGTGACGGTGAATTCACTGAGTCGCGACTTCACAAGAGGTTGATTGTAATACCCCGAAATCGCATAGACCGCCATCAAGGCGATGGGTACGAATATCTGCTCGGCCAGAATCTTGGGCATCGCCAGGAACTCTCCGAGATTGTCAACAACCATCGCCGATTTCACGAAATAATAGCGGTAGATGTTGAAGAGAAGAAAAGCTAGCGAAGTGGCCACGAAATCCGTAACCACATATTTCGCCCGTTGCGAGCCCGGTGATGTTGACTTTCCTCTCATATATGCAAAAATAGCAAATTTATTTCAAACGTGGAATCGATAAAAGGATTTTTTATCAAAGAATCGCGGGAAGATGGTAAAGAGGCAATCTCATCTTATCACTTTGACGAGACCGGCGTCACCCACCTTAATGATATTGCTGGGTTTTGCCCCTCCCTTCTCCTGACGTCGGAATCTTACCACATAGTCCACGCCGTCGATTATCTCCTTAGAAATTTCTGAGAACGTTGCCGGGGCGGGTTTGCCGCTGATATTGGCGGAAGTGGAGACCACAGGTCGGCGCAGACGCTCGCACAATGCGCGGGAGAATTGTTCCGATGTGATGCGGATGCCGGCCGAGCCGTCCTCGGCCTTGAGAGAGTCGGCGATGCCGATGGGGTGGTCGTATATAAGCGTGAGGGGATTCACGGCAACATCAATCAATTGCCACGCCACCTCAGGGATGTCGCGAACGGTGCGTTCCAGTTGGCCAACATTCCCAACGAGCGAGAGCATAGCCTTGGCATCCTCTCGCTGTTTGAGCTTATAGATTCGGACAATCGCCTCCTCATTGGTGGCGTCGCAACCGATTCCCCAGATAGTGTCGGTAGGGTAGAGGATGAGACCACCCCGCTTAAGAGTATCAACCGCAGCCTTCAGATCATCTGCCTCATAGCGTTCCTGCTCCTGATATTCTTGATCATCAGGACGAAACGCAACATCTCTATCTATAATTTTTTTCTTTTTTTCCATAGCACAATCGTTGAATAATTTTGAATTGTTTGATAGGGCAATCGCTCCGCGAATATCAATCATCCATCATCAATCATCAATCGCAAATGGTTTCCTCAATCTGTTGGCACTGACGGTCCCAGATTGCGCGTGAGGCATCGGAGGGCATGCGCCAGTCGCCACGTGGCGAGAGGCACACAGAGCCGACCTTCACGCCATCGGGCATGCAGGAGCGCTTGAACTGCTGCTGGAAGAAGCGCCGATAGAATGTGCGCAGCCACTTGATGATTGTCTTGCCGTCATATTTGCCGTCGAAGGCAATCGTGGCCATTGCATATATTTTGGCCGGGGAGAACCCGTTGCGAAGCACGGCATGGAGGAAGAAATCATGGAGTTCGTATGGTCCCACAAGATCCTCCGTCTTCTGGTCGATTTCATCATTCTTGCCAGCAGGCAGGAGTTCGGGGCTGATGGGAGTGTCTATGATGTCAAGGAGGGTGGAGCGGAGTTGGGAGTCGTCGGTAAGGTCGGCATATGTCTCCACAAGATATTTCACAAGAGTCTTGGGCACAGACGCGTTCACGCCATACATCGACATCTGGTCGCCATTATAGGTGCACCAGCCGAGTGCGAGTTCGGAAAGGTCGCCGGTGCCTATCACGATGCCGTTGCACTTGTTGGCCATATCCATCAGAATCTGTGTCCGCTCGCGTGCCTGCGAGTTTTCATATGTCACATCCTTTTTCTCCGGATCCTGCCCGATATCCTCGAAATGTACTTTCACGGCCCTTCCTATGCCAATCTCCATTGAGGTGACTCCGAGGCGTTCCATCAAGAGCATGGCATTGCCGAAAGTGCGTTCAGTGGTCCCGAATCCGGGCATCGTGATTGCTATTATGCCCTTGCGGTCGAGGCCAAGTATGTCAAACGCCTTTACCGTGACAAGAAGAGCAAGCGTGGAATCCAGTCCGCCGGAGATACCCAACACGGCCTTCTTGCAACCGATGGCGCGGAGGCGCGTGGCAAGTCCCCAGGCCTGTATGGAGGATATCTCCTCGCAACGCTCGCGCTGGCGCGATGGATTGCTGTCGACGAATGGATGCGGGTCTACCCTCCTATATCTGAATGCCGTGTCAATCTCTTTCTTTAATTCCAAGGCGCCGGTTATATCCTTGCTCTCTCCGCAATCTGCCTTGCAATATGTGGCGCCGGTCTCGATTATATGAGTGGAAATTCCGGACAGGTCAGGCACGTCGGAGAAGGAATTGTATCTCAACCTGTCAAGCCGGAGTTTTTCCACATCCGTGGCGGCGATTGCCTGGCATCCGTTCATATCGAAGCGTTTGGATTCCATCAGGACCTTTCCCTCTTCTGCTATGATGCAGTTTCCGGAGAAGCAGAGGTCGGTGGAGGATTCCCCTACGCCCGACGAGGCGTATACATATGCGCAGCGGCAGCGTGCCGACTGGTTGCGGATTAGGTCAAGGAGGTAAGAATGCTTACCGGTGCCTTCATTTGTGGCCGAAAGATTCAGGATGATGTCGGCGCCTCTTTTGCACAGTTTCCCGCTCGGAGGTTCAGGCACCCAGAGGTCCTCGCAGATTTCAGCGCCAATAAGTATGCCTTTATGGCTGAACATCATCCCGTCGCTAACGGGAAAGATCAGTTTCCCTGCCTGGAAAGCGCAGTCGAGGCCTGAGCCGCTGCTAAACCAGCGTTTCTCGTAGAATTCACCATAGTTTGGGAGATGAATCTTAGGCGATGCGCCTGTCACACGGCCATTGCAAATGCCGATGGCGCAATTGTATAACTTGGTGCCGCATCGCAGCGGGGCGCCTATTACCATCAGCGCATCGTGATTAGAGGTGGCTTTTGCGATTCTTTCGATAGCCTCATATGCCTGCTGAAGGAGTAGTTCTTGAAGGAAGAGGTCGGCACAGGTGTAGCCGGTGACGCAAAGTTCCGGAAATGCAATCACTTCGGCGCCTGCTTCCGTCAATTCCTGAAATCTCTTTATTATGTTGTCGGCGTTATGCATCACATCTCCGGGATGGATCTCCGGAGTGCAAGCAGCCACATTTATCAGACCGTAATTCATCATAATCAATAATTATATGCAAATTTAATAAACCATTTTTGAAAAATAAACGTTTTTTGAATGAAGTGCGGTTTTATCACCGTAGATAATTGCTGTCGCTTCGCACATCAAGGTTATGAACAAAGCTAAATTCCGATTTTTGTCCCGCATCGCAGTGGCGGGAATCATGCTTTTATCCACATGCGTAGGCGCCGTTGCCTCCGACCGGGGCAAGATGAAACTTGGCGTGATGGGTGGCTTTGCGTCGCAAAACACCAGCGGCTATGTTGGCGTGGATTTCCAGTATAATTTTTCCAATCACGTAAGGATAGCCCCGGATGTGGTGTATGTTTTCCCCAACAAAGAGAAGTCATCCTTTCTTATCGACGTCGACATCCACATTCCGTTCAGGGTGGCCCGCGGACTGGCGTTGTATCCCATCGCCGGCGCTCAATACAGTTATTGGAATTATCGCCATCACGACAATTATTCGCGCATTGGCCTCAATGCCGGCGCCGGACTCGAACTCTACATCACTCCGTCGCTGAAAGTGTCGCTTCAGGGAAAATATTCCTTTGCGAAAGATGCGTCGGGCTGCTATGCCGGTCTTGGCATAGGTTATATCTTCTAAGGGAAATAATAAACAAGCAGGCAAGATAAAAAGTAAGAGGCCGCTCCTCAGGGAGTGGCCTCTGCTATAGAGTGAAGATTTGGTCGGATTATTTGAGTGCCTCTTTGACTGCGTCGTTGGGCACCATTTCCTCTTTGAAGACATAAGCACCGGTCTTGGGGCTTCTCTCCATCTTGATGATTTTGCTGTATGTACGTCCCTCACCTTTCTGAATAGACGCAACGGTTTTTTTTGCCATGGGTCAGTGCTTATTTAATTTCTTTGTGGACGGTTACTTTCTTCAGGATCGGGTTGTATTTCTTAAGTTCCATACGACCCGGGGTGTTTTTGCGGTTTTTAGTGGTGATGTAGCGCGACATACCGGGCATACCGCTTGCCTTATGTTCGGTGCATTCGAGAATCACTTGAACGCGATTGCCTTTTGCTTTCTTTGCCATTTTGTGTGAGATTTAGAGGGAAAGGATCTTGATGTCTTTGAAATCGAGTACGCCATCGGCCTCTGCCTTTTTAAGGGCTGCGTTAAGACCGATCTTATTGATCGTGCGGAGCGCGCGGGTGCTCAGGCGAAGCTGGATCCACATATTCTGCTCTACCCAATAAAATTTCTTTGTGTGCAGGTTAACCTCGAATTTGCGTTTTGTGCGACGCTTCGAGTGAGACACATTATTGCCTACCTGCGCTTTTTTGCCTGTAATCTGACAAACTTTTGACATGGCTATGCTTGATTCTTTTTAATTTAACTTAAAGTGTTCTGACGCCATCTCAATCTCATATCATCGCTAAGTGCATCATTTTCAGCGACTTTCAAGGATGTGTCACAAAACATTTGCAAAATTACGACTTTTTTTGCTAACGTGCAAATTTTTCAGCCGATTATTTAACTTTAATCGTCATTAATTTCCTCCTGCTCCTTATAATTATTGCGGAGCATTTTGATGAGCATCACCATGGCATGGTTGGTGGCCGATTCAATCACGGTGTTCCGGTCGCCCTTGAAATGCTTAAGTTCGGTGGCCACTTTGTCGCCATATTTGGCTGCAATCCACACAGTTCCGACCGGTTTGAACTTGGTTCCGCCATCGGGGCCTGCGATGCCCGTGGTGGCCATTGCGCAGTCGCTTTGCATGAGTTTCGACACTCCGCGCACCATCTCGTCGGCCACCTGACGGCTCACGGCTCCATAGCGCCCTAAATCGCTGCGCGACACATTGAGCACCTTCGCCTTCACCTCATTGCTGTAGCTCACCACGCTCCCTAAGAAATATGAGCTGGAGCCTGACACCTGGGTGATCTTATGGGCTATGTTGCCGCCCGTGCAGCTCTCTGCGCAAGCCACAGTGAGTTCCCTCTCGGAGAGCAGGTCGCCGAGCACCTGGCTCACGCTCTTGTCTTCGGTGGTGACAATTTCCTCGCTGAAGAGGTCGTGGAGCTTCTGCTGGTAGCGGTTCATCTTGAAGCGCAGGAGCTCGACGCCGGAATTCACGCCGGTCAGTGTGATATTGGTCACAAGATTATTGCTGTCAATCTTTATCTTGACAAATTCCGGAAGCTGCGATTCGAAATGCCGCATAAGGTTTTTGAGTTCCTCGCGGGTGTATCCGTAAATCACGATGTGACGCTGTTCCGTGGGGATTGCCTTCTTGCCTTTGGTGGCATTTGCCTTGCTGTTCTCTTTTTTGACTGGCATGGTTTCAATTATATTGTGACGCGGGCGAACGGAGAAGCCCCCAGGTCGCCGTATTCCTTATTTCTATATTTAGCGAGTCCGGCAATAGCCACCATGGCGGCATTGTCGGTTGTGAATTTGCGTGCCGGAATCCAGGCTTTTACGCCCAGACGTTTGCAAAGTTGCTCAGTGGCATTCCTTACTCCGGAATTGGCTGATACTCCTCCTCCGATTGCCACATGCCGCACGCCTGTCTGGCGCATTGCCTTCTCAAGAGGTTTCATCAGGATGTTGATGATGGTGGCCTGCAGCGAAGCCGCGAGGTCGGCCATATTGTTTTGGATGAAATCCGGGTCCTCCTTGATTCTGTCGCGGAGCGTATATAAAAAGGAGGTCTTGAGTCCGCTGAAACTGTAGTCGAGTCCCGGTATATGGGGTTTGGCGAATTTGAACCGTTTCGGGTCGCCCTCGGCTGCGAGGCGGTCGATATGCGGGCCGCCAGGATAGGGGAGACCCATCACTTTGGCGCATTTGTCGAACGCTTCGCCTGCCGCGTCGTCGATGGTCTGGCCCATGATCTCCATATCGCTCTCGCTCTTCACCAGTACAATCTGGCTGTTTCCTCCCGACACGAGCAGGCATATATAGGGAAAATCCGGCACGGGCTGGTCCTCGCTTTCCTTGATGAATTCGGCTAACACGTGGCCGTGAAGATGATTCACGTCAAGGAGCGGGATACCGAGGCCGATGGCCATACCCTTGGCGAAGGAGGTGCCCACATGCAGCGAGCCGAGAAGACCCGGACCGCGTGTATAGGCTATCGCGGAGAGTTCGCTTTTGTCCACTCCGGCCTGCCGCAACGCTTCCCACACCACAGGCACGATGTTCTGCTGGTGTGCACGTGAAGCCAGCTCCGGCACCACGCCGCCATATGCCTCATGCACCTTCTGGCTCGCTATTACATTGCTTAGCAGAAGCCCGTCGCTTATCACCGCGGCCGATGTGTCGTCGCAACTCGATTCTATTCCGAGAATCACAGTCTTGCCCATACTCTTATATTCTCTCTTATGAAATTATTTACAAATTTAGTGAAATTTCGTGAGATTTTACAATATTTGGAGTAATTTTGCATATGATTTGGATGCGGCCGGAATCGGTAGCCCATCTTCATTGAGCCTGTGAGAGCCTTAAAAAATACATATAGAGTGATTCGCTCGATACTTTTTGCCACCCTTGCGGCTGTGGCAATAGTGTTCGTCGCGCTTTATGTATTGGTATCGCTACCATCTGTGCAGCAGGCCATCAAGGGGCGTCTTGAGCGCGAGGCCTCTGATTTCCTCGGCGCTTCGGTCACGGCCCGCCGACTCGAGATAATGCCATTCAATGAGGTGCGACTTTCCGGCGTAAAGGTCCTTGACCCACAGGGCGCGAGATGCCTTGATGTGGAGCGGCTGGCTGCGGGAATAAGCCTTTGGCAGCTGGTGAAATCCCATAGAATCGTTATCACCTACGCAGAATTGATTGGGATGGATGCGCATATCTGGCAGAAAAGCCCCCATGCACCGCTTAATATCCAGTTTATCGTCGACGCCTTCAAGCCTAAGGACCGCAACAAACCGCCTGCGAAATTCGATATGACGCTTCATAACATCGTGATTCGAAATTCCAAGGCGACATTCGACCGCGTCTGGCTTCCGCGTAAGGGTAATGGGCGCTTTGACCCCAATCATATAGCCGTCAGTAAATTGAGGGCCGATGTGGCGTTGCCGCGCATTGCCAACGATGACTTCACCATCGACCTGCGCCGACTCGCCCTCCTCGAGCAGTCGGGCCTTGACCTCAACACTCTTTCTCTCAAAGCGCATATCACTCAGAATGAGATAGAGCTAAAGGATATTCTTATCAAACTCCCCAACAGCACTCTTAGTCCCTCCGACATCACGCTCCCGATTGAGAGGCTGAAGAGGATAAAGGAGGCATTGCATGAGAATGTGTTGACATTTTCTCTGGACAATGCCACGTTAACCCCCTCCGACCTGTCGGCATTTTTTCCTGCCTTGGCACAGATGAATTACCCCCTTGATATCGATGCCGGCTTAAGGGGAAATATGAAGGAGATAAGCATTGAGAGATTGAGAGTATCCAATATGAGCGAGTCGCTGCAATTGAATCTTGCCGGCGACATCCATTCCCTCGATAATGTTAGGACATTGAATGCCAACATAAGACAATTGAATCTCAGGATACCGCGCTCCTTTCTGGAAACATTGGCGGGATTATTGCCGGCTTCAAGGAATGTGATCGACACATATGTAAGTCCACTTGGTGATATAAAACTCGAAGGCAAAGGTGTGTTCGATTTAGATGCCCGTATCGCGGATGCGGATATCTCGCTTACCACATCGCAGGTAGGTGATATAGACTTGAAGTGCTCCGGGGGCTGGAAGTCGGCTTCCGCATTCAATCTTGATTTCAATGCAAATTCGGATGGTTTCAGCGTAGGGAGTGTCTTGCCGAACAGCGGCATTGGGAAGGTGGCCTTAAGTGCCGAGGGAAAGTTGGCAATCCTTTCTCGCGACATCCAGGGCAATATGGCCGGAGAAATCAGAAGTATTGATTTCAACGGGGTTAATTTCAGCGGTGTAAAGATAGAGGCTGAGAAGATGGGCAAGGATGTGAAGGCGAGGATTGCGAGTGCCGACCCGCGGGCTAATGTGAAGGCAGAGGCAACGGCTATGCTCGACGGTGCACAATCGCATTATACTCTTACTGCCGATGTCGAATCCCTTTATCCATCGCTTTTTATCAGGATGCCGAAGCAGATTTCCGGTTTGGTGCAGGGCCGGATTCTAGCGGATGTGAGTGGCAACAGCATCGACAATGTGATGGGGTCGGTAATGATTCGCGACCTGAATATCGCGCAACAGGATGGTAAATCGCTGCGGCTCAATCGCTTTGATATAGACTCATTCATCGAGGACGCGGAGCGTCGCTATACTCTTGACACTGATTTCGCCACAGCCCATATCCAGGGCGATATACGCCCATCGGTTGTGGTGCCCCTGGTCAAGGACCTTGCTATGAACACATTGCCATCGCTCCTGTCAAAATCAGGTAATAATCCGCTGCTTTCTACTACCAGAAGCAAGATGGCCACAAGGCAGGAGCCCATTTCCAACGCCGGGAATCTCACCTTCACTATGGAACTAAAGCCCGAGAGCGATTTCCTGGAACATCTCAACCTGCCTGTACGGCCGTTAAGTCCCGTCACCCTTGCCGGAGTGCTGAATTCCGAGGAGAGGGTGCTCAGCGCCAGCATCGATGCGCCATATCTTCTGCAGGGTAAAAACAAACTCATCCGCAATTCCACAGTGGATGTCTCACTTTCGGAACTCTCCGGCGCCAAGGTGAACATCAACACGATTTATCCCTTGAAGAATGACGATGCGGGATTAGGAGTGTCAATTTCAGCGCTCAACGATCATCTGGATGGGAACATCAACTGGACAATGCAGGCCGACAGGAGCAACAAGGGCAACATCTTGCTTGCCGCCGACCTTTCCCGCAATCAGCTCACCCGGATGCCGGAGGCTACGGCAAGGATTCTCCCGGGAGATTTCCACCTCAATGGCGAGGAATGGAAAATCTATCCGGCAAATGTGCACTATGCCGAAGGCAGGATTGATGTCCGAGACCTCAAGATTCAGCATGCGGCGCAGTTTATCGATATAGGCGGCACGGTGTCGCCGTCGCCCGAGGATATGCTGCGGGTTGACCTCGCAGGAATAGACCTCAATTATATCTTTGACATTCTCAATATCAATTATGTCAACTTTGGCGGTGTGGCCACCGGAACGGCCGTAGCCTCTCAGTTGCTTTCCGGAGCACCGGTGCTTGCCACGGACGGACTTCATGTCCATAATCTGAGTTACAACAACGCTCTTCTTGGCGATGCCCTCCTTGAGAGCCATTGGGACAACACGGAGAAGATGGTGGCCATAAACGCCGACATTGCCGACACGGCAGCCAATGCGTCGGCGCGGGTGCGTGGCGGTGTATATGTCACCCGCGACTCCCTCTCTTTCGATTTCGACGCCAATCATATCAACGCCGAGCTGGTGAAGCCCTTCATGAGTGCCTTTACCTCCGACGTGAGAGGAAGGGCAACCGGGAAGTTGCGCCTTGCCGGCACATTCAGCGACATCGACCTCCTCGGCAAGATCCATGCCGACACCCTCTCCATGCTTTGCGATTTCACCGGAGTTACATATCATACCTCTGGAGATGTGACTTTCGACCCCGGCAAAATCACCATCCCGAAATTGCGGGTTTTCGACAAATATGGAAATTCCGGCTGGCTTGAGGGAGTGGTTACTCACCGCTATCTCCATGATGCCTCATTCGACTTCAACCTGACAGACGCGCGCAATCTGCTCAGTTATGACACCCGCCCGTCGAAAGATGAATTCTGGTATGGAAGGGTATTTGCCTCTGGCAATGGTTCAATTAAAGGCGCGCCGGGAATTGTCACCATAGACATCAACATGACCACGGCGCCGAAGTCCAACTTCACTTTCGAGTTGAGCGAATCGCAGACCGCCGAGGATTATACATTCCTCACATTCTCCGACAAGCAGAAGGAGGCAATGGAGGTGGTGGATGTAGAGGAGACATTCGAAGAGAAATTCCGCAGAAAGATTACCACTGAATCAGGTGGCAATGAACTTTTTGCATTGAATCTCGGGCTCAAGGTCACTCCCGACATCACACTCAATCTCATCATGGACCCTAAAGCCGGCGATAAGATTGTGGCGCACGGCCAGGGTGCGATCCGTATGGAATACAACAACCATTCCGACAATTTTGACATCTACGGGAAATATACCATCGACCACGGAACCTACAATTTTTCATTGCAGGAACTTATTCTGCGCAATTTCAAGATTGAGCCGGGCAGCAACATATCTTTCAATGGAGATCCGATGCGTGGCATCCTCGATATCGTGGCCTCCTATCGCGTCAACACAAATCTTACCGACCTTGACAAGAGTTTTGAGAGCGATCCCGACCTCAATCGTACGAGCATCCCGGTGGATGCACTGCTGAATGTGAAAGGCGACATACAGGCCCCCGACATCTCTTTCGATGTGAGGTTCCCGACGGTCACAGCCGATGTGGGCCGAAAGGTAAAGAGCATCATCTCCACAGTGGATATGATGAACCGCCAGATGATATATCTGTTGGTGCTCAACCGGTTCTATTCCCCCGAATATTCCGGAGGGGAAGGGCAGGGGGGCGAACTGGCCTCCGTGGCATCCTCCACAATTTCGGGGCAGATTCAGAATATCATAGGTTCGCTTACGGATAAGTTTACACTTTCGCCTCAGTTTCGTTCCGAGCGTTCTGATTTCTCGGACATAGGTGTGGATGTGGCATTGTCGTCGAAACTCTTTGACAACCGTCTGCTCATCAACGGCAACCTCGGCTATCGCGACAAAAGCACCTCGCAGACCACATTCATCGGCGATTTCGATATCGAATATCTGCTGAACAGAAACGGCTCGCTGCGCCTAAAGGCTTATAACCATTTCAACGACGCCTCATATTATTTGAAGTCTGCTCTGACCACTCAGGGACTTGGAATTGTTTATAAGAAGGACTTCGACAATCCGTTCCGTTGGTTACGGCCCAAGAAGCGCAAGCGTCCGGTGGTGAATCTCCCGAACGCGGATAAGCAGCTCAAGGGAAAATAATTTACGAAAATTATGGCATTGATAAATATAGAAGGGATATTTGAAAGAATCGGTTTCCGTCACAGCGGCTCCTTAGGGGTTGCCTTCAGTGGCGGTGGTGCGAGGGGATTCAGCCACATTGGCATAATGATGGCGCTGGATGAATTCGGCATCCGGCCCACGGTGCTTGCCGGCGTGTCGGCCGGCTCGATTGCCGCCGTGCTTTATGGCGCCGGTCTTTCTCCCCGCGAGATGGCCGAATGCTTCAAAGAGTCGTCGAAATTCAATAATTTCCGCGACTGGTCAGTGCCCAAGGATGGCATTTTCCGTCTCAATAAGTTTGCCAAACTTCTCGAAAGCTGGCTTCCTGTAAAGAATCTTGAGGAATTGAGGATACCCACTGTGGTGTGTGCCACAAACATGAACCGCGGCACGCAGGTGGCCTGGGGGAAAGGGGAGATTGTTCCCCGCGTGGTGGCATCTTGCAGTATACCCATCGTTTTCAAACCCGTATTGATTAATGGCGACCATTATGTGGATGGCGGTGTGCTCCACAATCTTCCGGCTTGGGCTATCCGCGACTATTGCAAGACCCTGATAGGCTGCAACTGCTCGCCGCTCGACCGCTCATATCGCTATAAGAGTTCCATACTCGACATTGCGATGCGTACCTTTTCTCTGGCGATGAAGGCCAATGTGCTTCAGGATATCAAACTCTGCGACTATCTTATCACGCCGCGCGATGTGCAGCACACTAAGACTTTCGACCTGAGCAGCATCGACAAGTGCATAATGCAGGGTTATGATTCAGCCTGTCAGCTCCTCAGCACTCTCGACCTTTCAAAATTTACAGGCAACCAATAATTGATAATTGATGATTGATAATTGATGATTGATAATTGATAATTGATGATTGATAATTGATGATTGATAATTGATGATTGATAATTGATAATTGATGATTGACGATTGAATCGCATTTCTGAGACATCGAAGATTGCGTGTCGCCGGCCCAGGGCCGGGGAGGCTGTTCGCCAATAATTCAAAAGTAAAATCAAAAATCCAAAACGAAGATTGAGGATTAAATAATAATACAATTTTATCAGAATGAAAGAGAAACTTATCATATATCAGACATTCCCGCGAATCCATACCAACGCTTGTGAGAATCCGCGCCCCTGGGGCACATTCGAAGAGAATGGCTCCGGAAAATTGAACGATATCACTCCGCGTTATATAAAGAGCCTGGCCGACCTCGGTGTGACTTGCCTTTGGCTCACAGGCGTGATTGAGATGGCCACAAAGACATCTTTCCTCGATGGCGCCATACCGGCCGACAATCCCAATGTGGTTAAAGGGGAGGCCGGAAGCCCTTATGCCCTCAAGGATTACTATGATGTGTCGCCTGCTCTTGCAGTGGATGTGCCCCGCAGAATGGCGGAGTTCGAGGCCTGCGTGGAGAGAATCCATAAGGGCGGGTTGAAGGTGATTATCGATTTTGTGCCCAACCATACAGCGCGTGTGTATCATTCCGATTCGGCGCCAATCGGCATAAAGGATTTCGGAGCGGATGATGACATCACAAAATTTTTCGCACCCTCAAATAATTATTATTATATCACCAATCAGCAGTTCTGCCCAGATTTCAGCCTCTCGGCAGAAGGGCCACGTCCATACGTGGAATTCCCTGCCAAAGCCACAGGCAACGACTGCTTCTCTGCATTCTGCGGCAGAAACGACTGGTATGAGACCGTAAAGCTCAATTACGGCTATGATCCGGGCGACCACACCACGCATTTCGACCCTGTGCCCGACACCTGGCTCAAGATGCTGCATATCCTTCGCTTCTGGGCCTCAAAGGGTGTAGACGGATTCCGCTGCGATATGGTGTTCATGGTGCCGAAGGAGTTCTGGCATTGGGCCATCCCGCAGGTGAAACGCGATTTTCCCGACCTGATATTCATCGGTGAGATCTATGACGTGAATTTATATCGCACATTCCTTGATTATTGTGGTTTCGATTACCTCTACGACAAGGTGAACCTCTATGACACCCTTGTGGCCTTGGAGCGTTACAATCACAGTGCGGCTCAGTTGTCAAGCTGCTGGCAGCGTGTTGACGGCATCGGCGACTCGATGCTGAATTTCCTTGAGAATCACGATGAGGTGAGGTTTGCATCCCGCGAGTTTGCCGACGACCCCTCGAAGGTGACCCCCTTCCTTGTCACCGGTGCCATGATGTCGAAGGGGCCCTTCATGATATATTACGGGCAGGAACTCGGCGAGATGGCACATGACAATGAGGGCTTTGCGGGCGACAACAACCGCACCACCATCTTCGACTATTGGAGCTACGACACGATGCGCCGCTGGTGGAATGGAGGTCAGTGTAATGTGCGCCGTCTCACGGCTCACGAGAAATGGCTGCGCAATCTCTACCGCCGCGCCTTGCGTCTCTGCAACGAGCAGGCCGCAATCCGCGAAGGAGCATTCTTCGACCTGATGTATGTCAATCTGCGCCAGCCCGGATTCAATCCCCACCGTCAGTTTGCCTTCCTGAGATACACGGATGAAGAGATTCTTCTCTTTGTGGTAAATTTCGATGCAATGGCCGCATCTGTAAGCCTCAACATCCCAGACCTCGCTTTCGATATGGCCGGAATCGCCGAGGGTAAGTTGTCGAAGAAGGATCTTTTATGGGACAAAGAGGTAGATTTCAGTGTGAAAAGGGGTATGCCTGTAAGCCTCGAGGTAGGCGCCTACGGTGCCCTTATACTCCCCTTGCAAAAATTTAACACAAAAAAAGCGTCTGCAGAGTAAGAAAGGTTTTAAAATTTTTCATAATTTTGTAAGCAGAAAGAAATAAAGTAGAGATCGAACTCTAACCTAACAATATATACGCAATGAGTAACACTCTTCCGCCGATTAAAGTCTTTGCCGGCACCTCTTCCAGATATCTTGGAGAGAGTATCTGCAAGGAACTCGGCATCGAACTTGGCAAAATGAACACAGAGCGTTTTGCCGACGGTGAATTTGAAGTCGGATTTGAGGAATCCATCCGTGGCGCACAGGTTTATCTCGTGCAGTCTACATTCCCCACGAGCGACAATCTGATGGAGCTTCTGCTCATGGTTGACGCCGCCAAGCGCGCTTCTGCGGAATCAATCATCGCTGTGGTGCCCTATTTCGGCTGGGCACGTCAGGACCGCAAGGACAAACCGCGCGTTTCGATTGCAGCCAAGCTCGTGGCAGACCTCCTCAGCGTAGCAGGAATCAACCGTCTCATCACGATGGACCTTCATGCCGACCAGATCCAGGGTTTCTTCAATGTGCCTGTAGATCATCTCTATGCATCATCCATCTTTATTCCTTACATCGAGAGCCTCCATCTCAAGGAGATGTGCATAGCATCGCCCGATGTAGGCGGCGCCAAGCGTGCCAATTCATACGCGAAATATTTCGACGTGCCCCTCGTGCTCTGCCACAAGCAGCGTGCTAAGGCCAACGTTGTGGCAGCGATGACAGTGATCGGTGACGTAAAAGACAAGAACGTCATCCTTATCGACGACATCGTGGACACAGCCGGCACAATCACCAAGGCTGCCGATCTTCTGCTCTCGTTCGGTGCGAAATCCGTACGTGCGCTCTGCAGCCATCCTGTGATGAGCGACCCCGCCACAGAGCGTGTAAGCGAATCCGGTCTCTCCGAAATCATCTTCACCGACTCGATTCCATACGGAAAGGACTGCTCCAAGGCAACTGTGCTGCCCGTGGCTAAGCTCTTCGCCGACACCATCCGCCGCATCCACAACAACCAGAGCATCTCCTCGCAGTACCTCTTCAAATAAAAGAATCGCGGAGAGAATATAAATCAATTGACCGCGTGCGACACAAAGCGATAGCGATGTGTTGTGCGCGGTTGACAATATAATACAAATCATCATGAAAACACTCAGACTTACTCTTTTCACCATCCTCGTCGCGGCCACCGCACTCCTCTGCAATTCCCGCGACCTCGAGAAGGAGGCCTGCACAAGCATTATGATAAGCAAGGGAGCCTCCGCCGACGGCTCCGTAATCACCAGCCACACCTGCGACTCCTGGTATAGAACATGGATGCAGTCCGTAGCCCCCAAGGACTACCCGCGCGACACCGTGATGTCGGTCTATGAGGGACGCATGCATACAGAGTATCCCGAAAGCATGGACGGCGTCAAGGAGAAGGGAAAGATACCGCAGGCACGTCACACTTACCGCTATCTCGACACAGCCTATCCCTGTCTCAATGAGCGCCAGCTCGCCATCGGCGAGACCACATTCACCGGACGTGACACCCTTTGCAATCCCGAAGGGATGTTTATGATCGAGGAACTACAGCGCATCGCTCTTGAGAGATGCTCCACTGCACGGGAGGCAATACGACTGATGGGCGACCTCATCAAGAAATATGGCTATGGAGATTCCGGCGAATGTCTTACGATTGCCGATCCCAAAGAGGTTTGGATCTTCGAAGTGCTCGGTGAGGGTAAGAAAAAGAAGGGTGGTGTATGGGCTGCCGCACGCATCCCTGATGGTGAGATTGCCGTTTCTGCCAACATTAGCCGCATCGGTAAGATTGATCTCAACGATCCCGATAATTTTATGGCTTCAGATAATGTATATAGTGTGGAAAAAAAACTCGGGCTCTGGGACGGCAAGGAGAAATTCTCCTTCTGGAAAGCATATAGCGGAGGAAATTATTTTAACGAACCGAAAAACTATAGCGTCCGCGAACTCTATATCATGCAGCAGTTAGCGCCGAGCGCCTGTTTGACCGACACGCTTACTGAATTGCCCCTTAGTGTCAAGCCCGACAAGAAAGTGTCGGTAGAGGATGTGTCGCGTTTGCTTGCATCATATTATGAAGGCACCGACAAGAATCTCAGTGGCCGTCTTCTTGTGAAGAATCCGAAAAAGAAGAAAGATGATGGGGTCGAGGTGTCTGACAGCGTAGTGAGCGACCGCGCGAATCCCTGGATGCGACCAGATGAGATTGCTGTATATGAGGCTATGGGCGACACATTGATGCATAATATCCGCACGGTAAGTGTCAGCTGGTGTGCCTATTCCACTATTATCCAGTGTCGCGACTGGTTGCCCGACGCAGTAGGTGGAGTGGCATGGATAGCGCTTGACAATCCCGGTCAGTCGCCGCGTTTCCCTGTCTTTGCCGGCACCACCGAACTCCCGGACCTTCTGTCAGTGTGCGGACAGCATCGCAAGCGCGATGACTCGGCCCTCTGGCATTTCCGCAGTCCCAACCGCCTGGCCACAGTGCGCTGGGGAATAAGCCGTAAAAGCATGGAACCGGCCCGCGACCATTTCCTGCGTAAAGGTCTTGACGAGCTTCCCTCGCTGGAGCAGAGATATGCAAAGTTGAAAGAGGAGGGTAAGGAAGAGGATGCCGCAGCATTGCTCACCGACTACACCCGCGATTTCTTCGGTGCTGCAGTAAGCCGCTGGGACGAACTCGGCAACCGCTACTGGAAAGACAACTGGAAAGGATTTTGATTAATTTTGAATTTTGAATTATAGAAGTTGTCTAAACTAATTTTTATGGTAAGATTAATGAAGATTGCCATAAAGTTTACACATCTTCTGATTGTTTAGTTTACGTAAATTAGTTTAGACAACTTTATAGGTATAGGGCAGTCGCTTCGCGACTGCCCTATACCATATTTGCATAAGTATCCCATTTTTATTAACTTTGCAAAACTGATTAACCCTGTTAACACAAAACATGAAAAGACTCTGTTTCGCATTTCTCGCAGCAGTGCTGTGCGGCATTGCCCTGCACGCCGCTGCCCCTTCCGGCAAACTCCCTGTGATGGTGATTGAAACCAAAAACCATCAGGCCATCGACTCAAAGGAAAACTATGTTTCCGCCACCTATTATATCGACTCCAAAGGCGTGGGAGGGGTGGAATCCATCGGTTCGGCGCAGGAGCCCCTCCCGCTCAAAATCAAGGGCCGTGGCAACTACACCTGGGCAGCCTTCAACAAAAAGCCCTATCGTCTGAAACTGGACACAAAGGCTGCATTACTCGGTATGGAATCGAGCAAGCACTTCGCCCTCCTCGCCCATGCCGACGACAACCGTGCCTTTATGCGTAATCTCACGGGTTTTGAGGTGAGCCGCATGGCCGGACTTCCCTGGACACCTGCCGACCAGCCCTGTGAGGTGATTCTCAACGGCGACTACATCGGCCTTTATTTCCTCACAGAGACAATCCGCATGGACAAGAAGCGCGTCAATCTCTCAAATCCTGACGATGCTGTGGAGGACTGGCTCGCCGCCAACCCTGGCAAGACGGTTGCAGATTATCCATTTACTGACGAGGATTACACAGGCCCCTGGCTCGTGGAAATCGACAATACCATCGATGAATGTCAGGTCGAGGTTCCCTCGCGTCAGCAGGAGGGCGCCACGCTTTACGTCACCCACAAGTCGCCTGAAGACTATGTGACCGACGCCCATCGCAACTGGTTGATAAAGGAGATTGATGAGATCGACCGTCTTATCTATGCCGATGACAACGCGAAGGGTGCCTGGCTCGATAAGATTGACCTGACAGATGCCGCAAGATTCTTTGTGGTAAACCAGATAATGAATAATTATGAATCCTACCACGGTTCCTGCTATCTTTCGAAGGATAAGGGTGCCTCGGAGAAATGGCACTTCGGTCCGGTGTGGGATTTCGGTTCAGCATTCCAGGAATCGCGCGACCAGACGAAGTGGATCTGGGATAGCCATTATGTGCAGCACTGGATAGAAAATATGTGGAACTGTGAGGCATTCCGCAATGAAGTGAAGCGGATATTCACGGAAATGGATAAGGAGGGTTTCAAGCGCCTCTACGACTATCAGAACGCATATGCTGCCCGCATAGCCGAGGCGGCGAAGTGCGATGCCGAGCGCTGGCAGAGCGACGGCTACGGAAACGCCGATATGCAGACACCGCTGGAATCCGTGCAGAAGCAACTTGCGGAGTCAATCCAGAGTTTTGGATATAAACTCGGTGTTGAGGGTTACACTCTTCCCGTGACCGAACCCTCCACCGACATCTATCTGCGAGGAAAGATGACTAACTGGGACGCTCCCGAGGACACTAAGTTTACTAAGATTGGCGATGGCATATATGAACTTAAACTCGACGTGTTGAGTGATGAATTCAAACTTGCCGGTCCGGAATGGGGTGTAGGCAATGTGGATTACGGTTACAACGGCGAGGCGTTCGAACTTGACAAAACCTATACGCTTGTGAATCCCGGAGCCAACATGATGATGAAGGATGGAGAGGTGAAGGATGTTAGGTTGCTCTTCGACTGGAACAATAAGACGTTGACGGTAAGTCACACCTCAGCAATAGGCATCCTCCCCGCCGAGGAAGTATCAAATGAAGCCCCCGAGTATTTCAACTTGCAGGGAATGCCGGTGTCGCATCCCGAAAAGGGAGTGCTTTACATCATCCGCCAAGGCGGCAAAGTCACCAAATCCATCGCGAGATAACGAAGGAATTCGAGGACACTCCTCCCGGACAGTAAGACCCCATCCCACAAAAAATGTTAACGCAGGGGTCGCAGATGTGCCTCATAT
>OGNF01000525.1_pt1 | contig 41833 bp, 36 predicted proteins | sample 1573321 | NCBI WGS metagenome assembly OGNF01 (sample SAMEA2581911, study PRJEB24529) | metagenome | biome: Human gut stool | place: China | collected 2011 | reverse complement strand
CTTTGCGTTGAATTCGTCAGCGTTTCCGAGAGCGTCAAGCGAAGCACGCTCTAAGCCTGCCCTCTTGGCCTGGGGGCGCATTATGCCGTTGCAATCGAGCCTTATACGAGCGGTGTTGTACTGTCAGTACGTTCCTGGTTTCTGAAATATTGGCAAGAAAGTGAAATAATTTAACCAAAAGAAGCAAATAACACAAAATTATTTCAATTTATTTTGTTTTTTTCAAAACAAGTATTATCTTTGCGGCAGATTAATTTCTAACATTTAAAAAATTATACCATGAAAAGATTCAAGCAATTTATGCTGCTATTAGTAGTCTTACTGCTTGGCAGCTGTTCCAATGATCTCATGGAGTCTGTAAATCAGTCATCTGGCACTTCCGGTGCGACAACTCGTGTAGACATGCAGACGGCACTTGACCGTGCTGAAAGGATGCTTGCGAAGATAGAAGGGGGCAAAACCCGCTCGCGTAGAGTCGCCAGCATCCGTTATCTGAATATCGACGGAAAAACCCGTGCAGAAGGAAGTCTCGACTCGCTTTACTACATCATCAACTATGCTGACAACGGAGGATTTGCCGTTGCCGGGGCGGATACGCGTCTTGACGGAATCTACGCAATCTCGGAAGAGGGACACCTCGAAGAATCGGATGTCGAAGAGAATCCCGGTCTCCAATACTTTTTCGACATGCTCCCCGATGAAGAATGTCTCGATATGCTGGGAAAGCCCGGGATAGGAACGGGTTCAGGTCCCGGTATGGGTATGGATACAACTCTGCTTGTTTTGCCTCCCATACAGTTCACGGATATAGATTTAAGTGAAAAGATAGGCCCGTATATCTATCCTAATGTGAGCCACTGGCATCAAGAAGATCCATTCAATAATGAATGTCCTGTAAAGAATGGAATAAGGTGCTATGCGGGCTGCGTTCCGGTTGCGACAGCTATTATTATGAGCTATTATGAATGGCCAAACAGTTATGGTAATAACGTGTATGATTGGCAGGCTATGAAGAATGCCACATTAGCCAACGGTCAAATCATTGCGACGTATATACCTAATTTAATCCGTCACCTGGGAGCCGGGAATAACTATGATACATCATATCATATCGGAAAAGACGGATCCTCCTCTGACACGAAAGCGCATTATAAACGGACGTTCCGGCATTTTGGATATCAAGAGCCAAAAGACTTTAAAGATTTCGACAATAACGCTCTTCAGGCATTTTTAAAAGATTCCCATGGCCCGGTGTTGGTCAGGGGAAACAGAGATAAAGACGGTCATGCATGGGTGATAGACGGCTATTATTTAGACTCGCATGTCGGTACGGCATACGTAGGAGGCCGTGGAGGCGACGGACTCATGTTCCATGTAATATGGGGCTGGGGCGGAAATAGAAACGGCTACTTCAAGTTCGGAGGTTCAATTGAGTCCGTGTATAAATACAATGATTCAAACGACGATTGGCGATGGAAGCATTATTATCTATATGATAAGGAGGCTTACAAAGAGTATCTGGAAGAAGTTCAGTTCAAAAAAATGGAATATGTGGGCGGTTTTGTCCCGAATAAATAACGATATTGTATAAAGATATGGAAACGAAAAGAAATTTTTTGTACGTTCCGCTGCTTTTGGCGGCAATCTTCGCTGTGGTGTCGATATTTTTCTCATCCTGCGGTGAACAAGATTTGGTGCCGTATAGTTCAGTATTGCGTCTTTATGTTGAGAATGAAGACGGTGAGAATCTTCTTGATCCTGCGACTCCCGGTAATCTTGTGGGGATACTTGAAGCAAATTTGAACTATGAGGGGAAGACTTATCCTCTATCTTGGGTAGAACTTAATGACCCCTCTTGTATTGAGGATTGCAGGTTTTCAAAAGGTCCCGCCGCGCTGTTCTCAGGTATTTGGTATGAAACCCACCCTTATCGCGGGGTTGTTGATCGAAACCATCTGGAGGTAGGGACATTTTACGAACCGGATTTCAAGCATAAGCGTCTGACCGTCTCGTTTCCAAAATATGGTTTGAAATATGACATAGAATTGTCTAGTAGAAACCCTAAACTTAAGGTAAACGGAAAGGAGGCTGAACCGTGGCAATACACCATAGTCCTTCCGGCTGAAAAGTAGTAATCCGTTCATTCTGTCTCCACTCAGCGGATGAAACCTGCAACCCGCGCCGTCCTTGCAAAAGGGTGGTGCGGTTTTTGTAATGCATTTTGCACAAGCAGGTCTGAAATTTCGGGGTTTTTATGCCGATTTTTATTTGCTGATTCCGGGGAAATTTGCTATTTTTGTATTTTGATAGGGAAGCCCTCTCCTTGCGGGTTTCCTAACAACTTGACAGTTAGAATTATAACGCCACTAAGATATGAAATTTGTTGTACAGAGCAAGACGCTGCAAACTCAGTTGCAGGCAGTCAGCAAGGTGATGAACACCAAAAACGCGATGACTATCCTCGATAATTTCCTTTTCATCATAGAAGGAAACACGCTCACCATAGTGGGCTCCGACCAGGAGAATGTCATGAAAGCGACCATGGACATCGAAGACAGCGATGGCGACGGCCGCATCGCCCTGAACGCCAAACGCCTGCTCGACCTGCTCAAGGAGGTCCCCGAACAGGGACTCACCTTCCTGGTGGACGACCAGACCCTGGCTCTCGAGATACAGTTCCTCTCCGGCCACCTCAACATGATGGCCGTCGATGCCAACGAATACCCCGAAGGGGACGCCCTCACCGGCCAGGAAACACGCCTCATGATTCCCGCCGCCGTGGTGCAGAAAGGTATCGAGGCCACCATCTTCGCCGTCAGCACCGAGACCCTCCGCCCCGTCATGATGGGCATATACTGGGACATCCACAACGACGACATTACCTTCGTCAGCTCCGACACCCACAAGCTGGTGCGCTACGTCAACTCCGAAGTGCATCCCGGCATGGAACGCAGTTTCATCACCCCGGCCAAGCCCGCCGGCATCCTCCGCTCCGTAATCTCGGGGGAAGACACCGAAGTCGAGGTTCTCATCGGCGAAAAGAACGCCACCTTCACCGTAGGCCGCTACTCGCTGACCTGCCGCTTCATCAAGGGCAACTATCCGGATTACACCCGCGTAATCCCGAAGGACAATCCCTACGAGGTGCAGGTGGACCGTGCTGGGTTCCTGCGCGCCGTGCGTTGTATAGCCGTTTCAGCCTCCCAGGCGTCGGGCCTCATCAAGTTCGACATCACCGAAGACCACATCCACCTCTCCGCCTCCGACGCCGACTACGCACTTTCGGCCGAAGAGAACGTCCCCTGCACTTACAACGGCTCGCCGATGACCATCGGCTTCAAGGCGCAGTTCATGGTCGAGGTGCTCAGCAACTTGAAAGGGGAGACCGTGCTCCTGAAACTCTGCGACCCCAGCCGCCCCGGCATCTTCACCCCCGAGGAGAAACAGCCCGACGAGGACCAGCTCACCCTGCTCATGCCGATGCAGACTTTCGACTACTAATCCACGCCCGCACCGTAACAGATGGAATTGAAACTTGAACGCCCGCTGATTTTCTTCGACCTGGAGACCACGGGCACCAACATACTGAAAGACCGTATAGTAGAGATTTCGGCGATAAAGCTGTGGCCCGACGGCCGCGAGGAGGTGAAGAGCCGCCGCGTAAACCCGGAATGCCACATCCCCGAGGAGGCCACCGCCGTGCACCACATCACCGACGATGACGTGCGCGAATGTCCCACCTTCGGGCAGCTCGCCAAGTCGATGCACGCTTTCTTCGAGGGGAGCGACATCGCCGGCTTCAACAGCAACAAGTTCGACGTGCCGCTGCTCATTGAGGAGTTCGCGCGGCAGGGACTGTCGTTCAACGTCTCGGACCGCCGATTCATCGACGTCCAGAACATCTTCCACAAGATGGAGCAGCGTACCCTGGTGGCCGCCTACCGCTTCTACTGCGGCAAGAACCTGGAGGACGCCCACTCGGCCACGGCCGACACCCGTGCCACCCTTGAAGTGCTGAAGAGCCAGCTGGACCGTTACCCCGACCTGGAGAACGACGTGGAGAAGCTTGCTGAGTTTTCGCGCCAGGGACGTAACCTCGACCTGGCCGGACGCATCGTGCTCAACGACAAGGACGAGCCGGTATTCAACTTCGGCAAGCACAAGGGCAAACGCGTCTGCGACGTGCTGCGCACCGAGCCCTCCTTCTTCGCATGGATAATGCAGGGAGAGTTCTCGCGCAACACCAAGGATGTCCTCATGCAGTTGAAAGCAAAATACTCGGCCAAATGAGCATCCTGAAAGGCAAACACATCATCCTGGGCATCACCGGCGGCATCGCGGCTTACAAATCGGTGTACTTGCTGCGGCTTCTTGTCAAGGCCGGAGCCGAAGTGCAGGTGGTCATCACCCCGTCGGGGCGCGAGTTCATAACCCCGGTAACCCTCTCTTCGCTGAGCGGACGGCCGGTGATTTCGGAGTTCTTCACCGCCAACACAGGGCAGTGGAACAGCCACGTGGACCTCGGACTGTGGGCCGACGCTATGGTCATAGCTCCGGCAACGGCCTCCACCATCGGCAAGATGGCGGGCGGCATTGCCGACAACATGCTGGTCACCACTTACCTCTCGGCCAAGGAGCAGGTGTTCGTCGCTCCGGCTATGGATCTCGACATGTGGGCGCACCCCTCTACGCAGCGCAACGTGGCCACGCTGCGTGCCGACGGCGTTGAGATAGTGGAGCCGGGCAGCGGCGAGCTGGCCTCGCACCTCTGCGGCAAGGGACGCATGGCCGAGCCGGAGCAGATTGTGGAAGCGCTGGAGCAGTGGTTCCTGCGCCACGACACCACTTTGCCGCTGAAGGGCAAAAGAATCTTAATAACGGCGGGCCCTACATACGAAAACATCGACCCTGTACGTTTTATAGGGAACCATTCGAGCGGAAAAATGGGCTATGCCCTTGCGGCGGCGTGCCGGGAGCAGGGTGCCGAAGTGGTGCTTGTCAGCGGTCCCGTTTCGTTGCCGGCGCCTGCCGGGGTTGAGCGTGTAAGCGTAACCTCCGCCTGCGAGATGCTTGAAGCCTCGCGACGTGCGTTCGACACGTGCCATGCCGCCATCTTCTGCGCCGCTGTGGCCGATTATGCGCCGGCCGTCGTCGCGGAGTCGAAAATCAAGCGCGAAGGGGCTGAGATGATGTGCATAGAGCTGAAGCGCAACCCCGACATCGCAGCCACCCTCTCCCGCGGGAAAGGGGAGAGACTCACCGTGGGCTTTGCCCTCGAGACCGACAACGGCGCCGACAACGCACGCCGTAAACTCGAGGCCAAGAACCTCGACTGGGTGGTGCTCAACCGTCTGGGCGACCCGGGGGCCGGCTTCGGTGTGGACACCAACAGCGTGACACTTTTCAGCCGCGGCGGAGAGGAACTTTCTTTCCCCGTGAAGAGCAAGCAGGAGGTGGCACGCGACATCGTGGCCACAGTCTTCTCCCTGCGCTGAGGCACCCGTCCGTTCCGCCCGGTAAATTTAGGATATAAGAAAAGAAAGATGAGAGGAATAAACAGAATAGCCGCCCTTGCGTGCGTGGCGTTGGCTGCCCTCGGCGGCACGGCCGCGGCGCAGGAGCTCAATTGTCAGGTAGAGGTGAACTCGCAGAGCATCCAGGGCACCAACAAGTCGGTGTTCGAGACCTTGCAGACCGCCATCTCCGAATACTTCAACGACCGCAAATGGACCAACGCCCAGTTCGCTCCCAACGAGAAGATTGACTGCCGTTTCTTCCTCACCGTCAAGGAGTATGACAACGACCGCATAAAGGGCGACCTCCAGGTGCAGCTCTCGCGTCCCGTCTACAACAGCACCTACACCACCACGCTCTTCAACTTCAAGGACACGAAGGTGGAGTTCGACTACCGTGAAGGCAACCCGTTGGTTTTCAACGAGAATGCCATGGAAGATAACCTCACGGCCATACTGAACTTCTACGCCTACCTGTTCCTGGCGCTCGACTTCGACTCCTTCTCGCCCAACGGCGGCCAGCCTTACTTCGACCGTGCTGCTACGGTGGTGCAGATGGCGCAGTCGGGCGGCGAAGTGGGGTGGCGTGCCTTCGAGGACACCAAGAACCGCAGCGCGGTGCTATCCTCCTACACCGACCCTAACGCTGTGGGGATGCGCACCCTCCTCTACCAATACCACCGCCGCGGCCTCGACGAGATGGTGACTTCCCCCGACAAGGGACGTGCTGCCATAACCGAGTCGCTCAAAGAGGTGGAGAAGCTATACAAGGCAGCTCCGATGTCAGTCGGGCTCTCCATCTTTCGCGACAGCAAGCTCGACGAACTGGTGAACGTCTACTCCAAGGCCCCGCAGACCGAGCGCGAGGAAGTCTACAACCTCTTGCAGACCATCTATCCCACCGACCGCGAACGCCTCGACAAGATTAAGAATCCCGAAGAAACACGCTGACAACTACGCGCCATGCTGAAACGCCTTACAATTAAAAACTACGCCCTCATCCGCGAGGTGGAGATAGAGTTCGGCCCGGGGCTTACCATCATTACCGGCAGTACCGGCGCCGGCAAGTCGGTGATGCTCGGGGCGTTGCATCTGCTCACCGGCAGCCGGGTGGACTCGCGCGCCATTCATCCCGACGGACCGAAAGCCACCGTCGAGGCTTCTTTCACACCGTCGGAGAGGTTGCGCCCCATTTTCGAGGCCAACGAGCTCGACTGGGACGACGAGGAGGTGATAGTGCGCCGCGAGATTTCTCCCTCGGGCCGTTCGCGTGCGTTCATCAACGACACGCCGGTGAACCTCAAGACCTTGGGGGAAGCCACCGCCAACCTCATAGACATACACTCGCAGAACGCCAACACGATGCTCAACGACCCGCGGCGGCAGCTCGAAATCATCGACGCCGTGGCCGACAACATCGAAGTGCTGGCCCGTTACCGCGGGCAATACCACAAATTCGTGGCCGTGCGGTCGCGTCTGCGCAAGTTGCAGGAACGTCTCTCGCAGGACCGCGAGAACGAAAACTACCTCCGGTTCCAGCTCTCCCAGCTCGACAACCTCAAGCCGCGTCCCGGCGAACTCGCAGCCCTCGAAAAGGAGACGGAAGTGCTCAACGACGCCGAAGACATACGCATGCTCCTTGGCGAAGCGACATCCGGCCTCGACGGCGGGGAAGGCTCCGTGCTATCGCAGCTCGCCGATATTCGCCACACACTCTCGCGCATCAACTTCTCCCTCTTCGAGAACCGCGACGGAGACGGCACGCCCGGCATTACGCAGCGCCTCGAACAGGCTTATGTGGAGCTCAAAGACATCAACGCCTCGCTCGAGGATATGCTCGACACGGTGGACGCCGACCCCGAGCGGTTGCTGAAGGCAGAGACGCGCCTCATGGAGCTTTACGACGCCCTGAAACGCTTCAACTGCCGGTCGGAGGCCGACCTCGTGGCACTCCACAAGCAGCTCCGCGAACGCGAAAAAGGACTATCGGGAACCGACGGGGACCTCGAAGAGCTTGAAAAGGAGATGCGCGACGAGGCACACACTCTGAAGAAAATAGCCGACGAGCTGAGCGAGACACGCGCCGTGGCGGCCGAGAAATTCGCCGCCATGCTCTGCCGCAAAGCTCGCCCCCTGGCCATGCCCCACCTCAAGTTCTCGGCCATGCTCACCAAGGGGAAACTCACCGTCGACGGCCAGGACAACGTCTCGTTCCTCTGTTCCTTCAACAAGAACCAGGAGCTGATGCCGGTAGCCGGCGTCGCCTCCGGCGGCGAGACGTCGCGTCTCATGCTCGGCATAAAAGCCATCATCGCCGACCACGTGCACCTGCCCTCGGTAATCTTCGACGAGGTGGATACCGGCGTCTCCGGCGACGTGGCCGACCGCATGGGACGCACCATGGCCGACATGTCGCGCAACATACAGGTGGTGGCCATCACCCACCTGCCGCAGATTGCCGCCATGGGTCGCGACCATTACCTCGTATATAAGAGCGACGAGGCCGACCGCACCGTCTCGCGGGTACGCCGCCTGGCTCCCGAGGAACGGGTGGCCGAGCTGGCAAGGATGCTCTCCGGTTCAAAGGTGGAAGACGCCGCCGTACTCAACGCCCGCTCCCTGCTCGAGAAAAACGTCACCCAAGCCTGACAACATATAACCTAATGACAGACAATGGATAAAAGCCAGTATATATTCGGAATACGCGCCGTCATCGAATCCATAGAGGCCGGCCGCGACATCGACAAGGTGCTCGTGCGCAAGGACCTCGGAGGCGACCTCGGGCGCGAACTGACCGCCAGAATCAATGAATACGGCATTGTGAGCCAGAAGGTGCCCGTGGAGAAGCTCAACCGCATCACCATGAAGAACCACCAGGGCGTCATAGCTCTGCTCTCGCCCGTTACCTACTACCGTCTCGAAACCCTCGTCCCTGAGCTTTACGATCGCGGCGCCGTGCCTTTCATCGTGGTGCTCGACGGCATTACGGACACCCGCAACTTCGGCGCCATAGCACGCACATGCGAATGCGCCGGAGTCGATGCCGTGGTGATAGGGGAGAGGGGCAGCGTCTCCGTTACCGCCGATGCCGTCAAGACTTCGGCTGGAGCGCTCCTCCACATACCGGTGTGCCGCGAACGCAGCATAGCCGACGCCGTACGCTTCCTCCGGGAAAGCGGCATACACGTCGTCGGAGCCAGCGAAAAGACCGACACCTTATATACCGAGCAGGACATGACCGTCCCCACCGCCGTGGTGATGGGAGCAGAAGACGTCGGGCTCAGCGACGAAGTAATACGCGCCTGCGACTCGCTCGCCGCCATCCCCGTCATAGGACACATAGAGTCGCTCAACGTCTCGGTGGCGGCCGCCGTGATGGTATACGAAGGGGTGCGCCAGCGCCTTGCCGCCGGTTTCGCCGCCGGAAAGTAATCCTTTGACCACCGAAAAATTTTTGTGGATTCCGGAAAATATTTATACCTTTGTATCCGGATATTTGCGGCGTTGCGGTTTCTCCGCAACTCGCTGCTTGTAATATGCACGAACATAAAGAGTTATGATAAATCGTATCTTGATAAGAATCAAAGTGGTGCAGATGCTGTACTCCTATCTGTTGGTAGAAAAAGACTTCTCGCTGGAGTCGCAGCCGTCGGCGCCCACCAAGGAGAAGCGCTTCGCCTATTCGTTGTATCTCGACCTTCTGACGCTAATGGTGCAACTTTCCGACACCGTGGAGCGCCGCGGACAGGGAACCCCGCTTGCCGAGTCGCGTTTCATCAAGGGAGTTAAGAACGACGACCGTATGCGCTCGCTGCTGGCGCGCTACCGCGCCGAAGGATTCCCCTTCGCTTCGGTGGCCTCCTCGCTGGCCGAGAAAATAAAGACGTCCGCCATCTTCAAGGACTACTGCACGCGCGGCCGTGACATCCCGAATGCCGATGCCACTGTCTGGAAAAACATCTTTGATCTCATCATTGTCCCCGACGCAGCCCTAGACACCGAGATTCGGCGCCGTGAAAACTATACCATGCACGGCGTGGAACGCGCCCGCGAGCTGATGCAGACCACCTTCACCGACTACTTCTCCTCGCGCGGCGACAGCGTGAGCATCCAGAACGCACTGCGCCAGAGCCTCGACGCCGCACGCGAGCTATACTTCCGCCTGCTGTGGCTCCCCGTGGAGCTCACCGAACTGCGCGAACGGCAGCTCGACGACGCACGCCACAAATACCTCCCCTCCGCCGAAGACCTCAACCCCAGCCTCCGCTTCGTGGAAAACCAGCTCGTGGCCGCCATCCGCGAGAACCCCGAAGTGGCCGAGTTTACCGAGAAACAGAAAATCTCGTGGCGACAGGAAAGCCCGTATATGCTCCAGACGCTCCTGAAGACCATAATGGAGACCGACATTTACCGCGACTATATGGCGGCTCCGGTTTCCGACTTCGCCACCGACTGCGAGTTCTGGCGCAACATCTACCGCCAGGTAATCTTCACCAACGAGACCTTCCTGGCCGAGCTGGAGGACAAGTCGGTGTTCTGGAACGATGACCTCGACATCATCGGCACCTTCGTGCTCAAGACCCTCAAGCGCTTCGACGAGGCGCAGCTACACGGCACGCAGGGCACAGGCAGCCCGATACTTCCCAAGTTCAAGGACGAGGAGGACGCCCGCTTCGGACGCGAACTCATGGGATACGTGCTGGCCGAGAAGGAGTCTTACCGCGAGCTAATAGACGAGTTCATCGACAAGCGTGTGTGGGATACCGAGCGCATCGCACTGATGGACATGGTGATACTCTACACCGCCATGGCCGAGCTGCTCCACTTCGAGAAGATTCCGGCGCAGGTCACCGTCAACGAATACATAGAGATGGCGCGTGCCTATTCGGCGCCGAAGAGCGCACAGTTCGTCCACGGAATCCTCGGTGTAATCATAAACCGCCTCAACGAAGAGGGGCGCATCCGCAAGTAACGCGCTCCAAATCGCCGCGAATAAGGAGCGTTGGCCTCCCGGTCTGCGCACAAAAGCGCAAAAGTCAAAACAGGCCCGATAACAGTCTGCGCGCCTCCCTTTCCTCGGGAAAAAGTTTTCGGGCTTCCCGGGCTTCCTTTCTCGAGATTAATCCCGATTATTCATGATTAATCCTGATTAATCGGGAAAACCTCAACAACAAGTATATTTTAACAACAAAACAGACATAAACCAACTATGACACTCAACACAATCCTCCTCCAGGCCGCCCAAAGTAGCGGGGGAAGCGGCATGACGACCCTTCTCATGATTCTCGCCATGGTCGTGATTTTCTACTTCTTCATGATACGCCCGCAGTCCAAGCAGCGTAAGGAGATGCAGAAGAAACGCGACGCCATGAAGGCTGGCGACAAGGTTGTGACCGCCGGAGGCATCCACGGCCGCGTGCGCGAAATCAGCGAAAACACCCTCATCATGGAAATCGACAAGGGTGTGGAAATCCGCGTGAACCGCGACAGCGTATATCCCTACGAGGAGCCGGTGAAGAAAGGCGAGAAAAAAGCCGAAAAGAAATAACACCCTCCCGCGGGGGCTGAAGGCGCTACGTTATGGCTATCAGGGCAAAGCTCGGCAGCATTAGGACGCGGTGGCAGAAACTGCGCTCGTCGCGCGGCTTCCGCAACGTCTTGCTCTACCTTGTCTTCGTGGCCATCGCCGGCAGCTTCTGGCTCATTATGTCGCTCAACGACAACAGCCAGAAGACCTTCGCCGTGCAACTCCGCCTCTACAATGTCCCCGACTCCATCACCTTCATCGAAGACCTCCCCACGCGCCTGCATGTCACCGTCCGCGACCGCGGCACCTCGCTGCTGCGCAACGGAATATTGCGGCGCCCCACCCTCGAAATCAACTTCCGAGAATATGCCGACCGCGGCGTGTTCCGCTACTCGGCGGCCGACCTATACAGCACACTGCGCCACACCTTCGGCGCTTCCGCGCAGGTAACCTCGGTCTCCATAGACTCTCTGCATTGCACCTACACGTCGCTCCCGGGACGCCGTGTCCCCCTGCGTGTGCTCTGCGACGTCACCGCCGCGCCCGGACACGTCATCGCCTCACGGCCCACATGCTCCGTGCGTCAGGTCACCATCTACTCTAACATGGAGTGGGCGGACACCATCACCGCCGTCACAACCGACCGCCTCGTGAAGCGCGGAATGAAGGACAGCGGCAAGTTCGCCGTTCGCGTGCATCCCGTCCCCGGGGTGAAGATAGTCCCCGCCAAGGTGGATGTCACCGTGCATGTGGAGCCGCTGGTCAAGAAGAAATCCACCGTCCCGGTGAACGTCTCCAACGTCCCCGCCGGCGAGAGTCTGCTCATCTTCCCCGCCAATGTCGAGGTGACATACTTCGTCCCCATGGACCGTTTCAACGACAAGGACGTGGACATCACCGTGGAGGCCGACTACAACGACTTGGCCACTCGCCGCGGACGCCGTTTGCCCATACGCGTGACCCGCTCAGGCCGCAATTTCGTCAACGCCACCCTGCTCACCGACTCGGTGGAATATACCATCGTAAGGCAATGAGCGGAAGTGAAGAGAAGCGAATAATCCCGGTGCTGATAACCGGTGGCATAGGGTCGGGCAAGAGCGTGGTGAGCCGCGTGCTCCGGCTACGCGGCTACGAAGTGTATGACTGCGACTACGAGGCGCGCCTGCTCATGAACAGCGACGCAGCGCTGCTGCAAAGCCTGCGGCAACGTTGGGGCGAAGAGGCAGTGGTCGGTGGCGAAACCAACCGTCCCTTCGTGGCGAGCCGTGTCTTCGGTAACCCGGAGGAACTCCGGTGGCTCAATTCGCGGGTTCACGGTGCCGTGAAGCGCGACATATCCGAACGTCTGCGCCGCAACTCCTGTATGATGGTAGAGTGCGCAATCCCTGAATCCTCCGGAATAACCGAAATGTCGCGGCGCGTATGGCTCGTGGACGCTCCCGAAGAGTTGCGTCTCCGCCGCGCCATGAAGCGCAGCCGCTGTTCCGCCGCCGAGGTACAGAGTCGCATGGCCGCACAGCAAAGCGAATACGCCACTCTCCCCCCCGAGCGCCTAGCCCTCATCACCAACGTAGACGAAACCGCGTTACTTCCCCAAATCGACAAATTATTAAATCAGATAGAACAACAATGTTAAGAGAAATCCTGTCAATAACGGGCCGCCCCGGCCTCTTCAAAATAGTATCCTCCACGTCCAAAATGCTCATCGTGGAAGACGTCAAGACCAAGAAACGCACCCCGGCACACCAGCGCGAGCGCATCATCTCGCTCGGCGACGTGGCAATGTACACCGAAGGCGAAGACCTCCCGCTCGACGAAATCCTCGACCGCCTCTATGCCAACATGGACGGCAAACCCGTAGACATCAAAGCCCTCGAAAAAGAGAAAGACGGCCTGCGCGACAAGTTCGCCGAGTTCGTGCCCGATTACGACCGCGAGCGCGTCCACACCTCCGACATCCGCAAGCTCTTCCAGTGGTACAACATCCTCGTTGAAGCCGGATTCACCAAGTTCAAAGAGGAGGAGCCCAAAGAGGAAGAGAACGCCGCTGCCGACGAAACACCGGCCGAGGCCTGACGCTCCGTGTCCTCGCTATACTTACATGTGCCGTTCTGCCGGCGCAAATGCATATACTGCGACTTCTATTCCGTGGGGGAACGCCTCGCGGACCGGGAGTCGTTGGTGCGTAAATATCTCGAAGAATTTGACGCCCGACGCCACGAGATACCCCTCCCCGCCAAGACTCTCTACCTCGGCGGTGGCACGCCGTCGCTAATGCCCGTGGAGCAGCTTTCAGCCCTCGTAGAGGCACTCTCCGCCCGCGGCGCGATAGGGGAGAGCACCACAGAACGCACCATCGAGATAAACCCCGACGACGTCACCGAAGATAAAGCCGTCGCTTGGAGCCGCCTCGGCTTCAACCGTTTCAGCATAGGGGTGCAGAGCTTCGACGACACGCTGTTGCGCACCATTGGCCGTCGGCACGATGCTGCGTCGGCACGCCGCGTAGTGGAGACGCTGCAACCGCTCGGCGACGTAAGCCTTGACCTTATCTTCGCGCTTCCGGAACAGACCGTGGAGCAATGGCGTCAGACGGTAGCCGAAGCCGTGGCACTGCGTCCGCAGCACATCTCCGCCTACGCCCTGATGTATGAGGAAGGGACGCCGCTGACACGCCTCCGCGACAACGGCACCATCCGCGAAGCCGACGACGACATCTACCTCGAAATGTTCAGCTACCTCACCGACACGCTCGCAGCCGCCGGTTATCGCCAATACGAAATCTCCAACTACGCGCTCCCCGGCCACGAATCGCGCCACAACAGCGCCTACTGGGACGGCACGCCATACCTCGGCCTCGGGCCTGCGGCACACTCCTACGACGGCCGCCGCACGCGCCGCGCCAACCCCGCCGACATCCGCCGCTACCTGAAGCACAATTTCATCACCCCCTTTTTCAATCAAGAAACCCTGACCGACCGCGAGTTAGCCGAGGAGTACCTGCTGACGCGCCTGCGCACCGCCCGCGGCATAGACCTGAGCGACTTCCAACGGCGGTTCCCAAGCCTATCAGCAGACCTCCTGACGCGCCCTCTCCCAACCCCCGACTTAGTAGCAATAGAAAACAACCGCCTTCACCTGACAAGAGCCGGCATAATGACCTCCGACGCCGTAATCCTCGCCCTCGCCCAGCGCCTGTAGGGACGTGCCGAATAAGGAGCGGAAGAATAAGGAGCGCAGGTTTCCAGCCTGCGTAACCCGACACAACCGCCAAATCTAACTGCGTAGCCAAGGGGGTGGAGGCCTCCCCAATGCGCTCCATATTCTCAGGGCTGCGCTTGTCGACCGTGTTTTTATAACTTCGATGCGATGTCTCTTTACTTTAAAAAGTTTTTTACTTTTTACGGTCGACATGGTCAATATATAAGCCTATCAAATTGGTTATCAGGTAGATATAGATGGCGATCGTCCTTCATATTCCTGTTCCGAAAAGAGAAATCCGGGTAAAACACAATAAAAACTGGCGACCTATGAGTATCAGCCAACAGTTTGTAACAAATACAACACCATTTCCCCGCACTGCCAAATACCAGGCCCGAAAAATCTGCAAAATAACATATTGCCGAGCATAGAAATTGAGATTTTAAGGATTTTTTTGGTTGTTTGCGAAATTGTTGCTAACTTTGTGCGTGCAATTGCTCACGGCGGTCGGCAGGGCCGTTCCACAGGGCTTTTGTGCATCACCGATTCACTAAAACAAATATACTTTCAACCATGAAATTTACTGTTTCGCAAGAGAGTGCGCTTGCTGCTTTCCGGGAGTTTCTGGAGGGCGGCGAACAGGTGTTTATACTGCGGGGTGCGGCCGGTACGGGCAAGACCACCATCGTGGTTGAGTTCCTGAAAATATTGGAGAATGCACACCGTCGCTTCGCAGTGATGGCCCCGACGGGTCGCGCGGCTCACATTGTCGCCTCGAAGACCGGTGAATCGGCAACCACTATCCACCGTGGCATCTACGCCTTGCAGTCGCTCACCACCCGGCAACAGGAGGGTAAGAGCGAGAAGGAAACGGAGGGCTCGGTACACGTCCGCTTTGCCTTGAAACTCAATGAGCATCCCCGCGATATGGTCTACATCGTGGATGAATCGTCGATGATTTCCGACCACTACTCGGAGGCAGAGGCCTTCTCTTTCGGCTCGGGTCGGTTGCTCCGTGACCTGTTCGAGTTTGCCGAAAGGCGGAAAATAGTCTTCGTAGGCGACCATGCGCAGTTGCCGCCCGTAGGGATGAACTCCTCACCAGCGCTCGACAAGGAATATCTCACACAGAACTACAATTGCGGCGTAACGGAAGTTACGCTCCGCGAGGTGATGCGCCAGCGCCAGGGGAGCGTGATGTTTGCCAACGCCGACAGGGTGAGGGACTGCATAGAGCGCGGGTCGTTCGTGGAGTTCCACCTCAGCAACGGCGACGACTGCGATGCCGAGAACGAGGACCTTCTCCGGCCATATTTCCGCCAGTCCGAGAAGAAGCCGGACGCGCGATCGGCCATCATAGCCTACAGCAATCGTCAGGCCACGGAGTACAACAAGGCCATACGCAGGCATTACTTCGGCGCCGACGCTCAGCGACTTCTACCCGGCGACCTACTGATGATTACCCGCAACAACTACGCTTACGAATACGAGCTCTTCAACGGCAATATAGTAAAGGTGGAAGCCTGCGACCCGGACGGCCGCGTGGAGTCGCGTATCGTCAGGATAAACGCCGGCAAAGGGCACATAGAGAGCGTGCAGTTGCGCTTCCGCAAGGCATTGCTGAAGTTCAGGACCGGAGACAAGGCTGTGCAGGTGGAGGTGACGCTTCTTGACAACAACCTCGACGAGTCGTTCGGCACGACGGACAACATGATAGCGCGTGCGCTTAAGGTAGACTTTGACAAGCGTTTGCCGCAGGAGATACGCGATGCTTTGCCACAGATAAGTAAGCAGTTGCGCAACAAGGGGGAGAAGTTCTCCGAAAAGTTACAGGAAATCTATGAAGCCTACATGAGACGGCTAAAGAGTGACCCCTATTACAATGCAGTGCTGTGCAAATACGGCTACGCCATGACATGCCACAAGGCGCAGGGCGGCGAGTGGGAGCGCGTCTTCGTGGACATGTGCCGCTACGGCGGAACGGCCAACAAGGATTATTTCCGCTGGGCCTACACCGCCATCACCCGCGCTTCGGGGAAGCTGTGGCACTTCCGTTCGCCGGATTTCAACTACATCAGCGGTCTGAAGGTAGAGCCCATACAGCGTTCCTCAAATATCAAGGTGAGTGTATATTGCGGCGACGGGGATTTCCGCCTTGGCCGCTACGCGAGGATAGAGAAACTGGCCGCACGGGAGGGCCTGACCGTGTTCGAGGACACATCGCGTGACTACCAGCACCGCGTCACCTTCACAGATGCCGACGGCCAGGCGTGCACCTTCACTCTGTGGTACAACAAGAGGGGGTACAGCAACCGCGACGTGCTCCTCAATTGCGACAACGAAGAGTTGGAGATGCTATGCCGCGCCATTATCGAAAAATCTGATATACCCGAGGAAGTGCCCTTTACCGGCACCGACCGACCGTTTGCCACGAAATTGGTGTCGTTCCTGCGCTCGCAGCTCGAGGAAACCGGCATACAGCTGCTCGACATCACCGCCGAACAGTATCAGGACGTCTTCCACCTCAAGACCGACGGCTACGCCCGACTGTGTCTACACTACACCGACAAAGGGAATTACACATACATGAAATTACAAAGTTCGCTCGGAGAGGCGGACGCCAAACTTGAAGCTCTCCGGCAACGATTCATCTAACTAACTATCACCACTGATTGCTATGCCGACTATACAAGAAATTACGGCTCTTCGCAAGGCAGGACGCCTGGACGAGGCTCTGCAGGCCGCGGAATCGGAATTTGCTCAAAATGCCAACAACTATACCGCAGGTGCACTGTTCTGGTGTCTGAACGTGCTGTACAAGAAACCGGAGCAGGATGTGCAAACCATCGTGGAGCGTATGCAGCGGCTCTATGAGGATTACTGCCCCGGCGACGCATACATGACACGTGCTCTCGAGAGCGCAAGAAACCCGCATTACCAGGAAGTTAACCGCGCCGTAGAGGAATCCAAGGCAGGCGTCAACGCCCTGCGCAATTACCAGAGTGTGGAACGCCTTTTCAGTAATGGACAACTCGCCCCGTCGCTTTTCCAGAAGTTCGGATGGCTCATCTACTACGCCTTGCGCCACACCGACACGAGCCACGTACAGCTGCGCAAAGAGATGCTGTGCCATTACCTGCAACTGAACCTCGCGAAGCCATCTTTGCTCCATTCCTCTATCCTGCGCGAGGCCATCCGCACTGAGCGTGACACACCGTTGCAGTTCCGATTCCGCGACTTCATACGGCTCTGGGGACTCGAAAACCTCACCGACGACGACTGGCAGCAGTACAAAACAGAGGAGGGGAACACGCTCCTCTCTACCGTAGAGAAGCTCATCGGAGTCTATGCCAAGGAACTTAAGACCGACAATGTGGCGGCCACCGAAGAGTTCGCCGCGCTGGTAGACCGTGCGCTCGAGAAATACCCCAACAGCCAGAACATGCCTTACTTTAAGGCTACAGTGCTCATCTCGCTGGAACGTCGCGACGAGGCTGTAGGGTATTACCGCGACCTTATCCTGTGCTTCCCCTCCAAGTTCTATCTCTGGCAACAGACCGCCGAGCTGGTGGACGACCCCAACATGAAGACAGGCTTGCTCTGCAAGGCCGTGACCTCGGGGGGTGATGAGCAGTTCCTCGGCGGTGTGCGCCTCGCGCTTGCTCAGCAGCTGATAGAGGCAGGCGAGATGGAATCCGGCCGTTATGAGCTGGACCGCTACCACGATCTATACCAGAGCAGAGGGTGGGGTGTGAAAACCAAATATTGGGAACTCTTCAACCACGTGAGAAACGTTACCGCTGCCGCCGACAACCGCGAGATATATAGCATCTATTCCCGGTATGCCGACGAGTTTGTCTACGGCACACTCCCAGTGCTGCCTGCCGTGAAAATAAGCGAACGCACGATCAACGACCGCAACCGCCCCGGCCGTAAGTTCACCGTGTGGACGTTGCGCACCAAGTACGGACATCTCACCGTGAAGAAACCGCAGAAATTCAAACTCACCGCCAAGGAACGCGCCGGCGTCCTCTTCAACATAAAGCTCTACGCCCGCAAGGTGGTGTGGATGCAAGCCGTAGACACCCTCCCGCAGTCCGACTGGGTAAAGGAACTTGCGGGCTCTCTACACCTGCGCACCGACCGCAACGGGCGCAAATACGCCATAATAGGCGGCGCATACGTCGGCGAGAAGCTCCTCGAAGGCCGAAGCGAAGGTGAGACCGTGAAGATTGTGGCCGTAAAGCAGGACGACGGCCGCTTCTCGGCAGTGTCATTAAAGAAAATCAACTGAGGGAATTACTGATGGAAAAAAGAAATGGAAAAGAAGAAAGAGACTGAAAAGAAAGAGATTAAGAAGGAGCGGAAATCGGTGCGCATCGTCGACCTCGAAGGTAAGGAGGCGCTGTCGGCTTTCATGAGCAACGACCTCTATTGCACTACCGAACTGCCTGAGTATTTCGATTTTAGCGGCGTGCTGGAATATGCCGCCCGCAGTATCGGCGACAAGACGCTTGAGCAGTGTGCGGCCGACGGCTGTAACCCGGAAACACTCCCCGGTGTGAACCTCAACGTGCTCACCAACAAGGACGGCAAATATGCCGTGCGTCCGCTCACGCTTGCCAACCCGTTCCTTTATTACATGCTGGCGCGCGACATCTGCGGCGGTAAGGCGTGGAAAGCCGTTCAGGAGTGTTTCAAGCTTTACGGCAGCAACCGCCATATCAGGGCCTGCGCCATCCCGAGGGTAAAAACAGCCGGCCGGAAGGAACCGTTCAAGAACGCTACGGCCATCCTCAACTGGTGGAACTCCATGGAGCAGCGTTCCCTGGAACTCTCGCTGAAGTACCGCTATATGTTCATCACCGACATCACCAATTGCTTCGGGCAGATTAACCCGGAGCAGATAGCCGACGCGCTGGCACGCAAAGACACACCCCACGAAACCTCCGCTAACGCCGCGCTCGCCGCCAGGATACAGCGTTACCTGCGCACCATGCAGAAGGGGAAGAACATCGGCATTCCGCAGGGCAGCTCCCTCTTCGCCCTCATCGCCGAAATAGTGCTCGGATACACCGACATGCTCCTCTCGCTCCAAATCGCGGAAGCCAAGAAACGCGGTACGCTCGCGGAGAATCTTGAGTACGAGATAATCCGCTATGTGGACGACTACCGCATCTTCTGCAACGACCCCGAGGCGCTGGTCACCATCTCTTACATGCTGCAGCACTTGCTCGAGGAGTTCAACTTCCGAATGAACACGTCCAAGACCCGCACCTCCACCGACCTTATTACCGACACGCTGAAGCCCGACAAGGCGTTCTACATCTTCAACACCCCCATCATGGGCAAGCAGACCTATACAGACGAGAAGGGGATAGAGCACACCACCTACGCATTCGATTTTGCCGGCTTCCAGAAACACCTGCTCTTCATCTTCGAGTTCTCGAAACGCTATCCCAACTCCGGACAACTGGTAAGGCAACTCGAGGAGCTGAGCGAGCGCATCGAGGATTTTATAAATCCGAAAAGCGAGTTGGAAAAGAGGTTGGACAAGGCAGGCTGCGAAACGGTGGCGGTCATCGGTGCCGACAAGGAGAAGGAAGAGGAGAAGCGGTTCCTGTGGGAGAACATCTCCGCAATGGTGGCCATTGCCGTGGAGATAGCCGCCAACAACCTGCGCGCCGCCCAGAACGCGCTGAAGGTGGCAAGCCAGTTGCTGGCCAACATGCGCCCCTCCGAATCGCGGAAGAAGAAAGAAATTATACACCTCATATACGAGAAACTGAAGTGGACCCACAACTCTGCGTTCCTGCAAGTATGGATGCAGAACATCACGCACACTACCGACGACTGGTCGGCGGGCGACGTCTACGACATGCCGCTATGCCGTGTGGTAGCCGGGAAGCCCGTCACGCTGTGGAACAACAGCTGGTTGCGCCCCGGGATAACCGCCAAGTTTCTGCAAGAGAGCATAGTGGACCGCGACGCGCTCTCGAAGACCGGCCAGGTAATCACCTTCAAATCCAAGCGCCGCTACAACGACCCCACCGAAGAGTAGGGGATATATGAAGAGCGCACTCCATATTCGGGTATATTGACTATTATATTGATTGTCAGAGGTATATGGTGCCTATCGATGGATGTGAGTCGGCAGATTGGCGGAAGACGGTCGGCACTTTTCAGCGGCAGTGTCTGTTCTTAGTCGGCGTAGCGGGATGTGTTAGCTCTTGCGGTGCTTTAGGCGGAGGCAGGAATGTTTCCGTTCCAAGCGGCCTCCGTTCCATAAGCGGAATTTCTGCAAAATAAATTTGCGGATTCGGGGGATTTTGTGTAACTTTGCTGCTGATTGTTGGCAGCCGGTTGGTACGGTGCCGCTTTCTGTGATATGTAAGTCTCTAATCTTCACCGATTTTAAGGTTTTGGACGCGGCGTGGCCGTGCTCCTTTATTAAGGTAAAATGATTAAGGTAAATTGTAAGGAATTGGATTTTATCAAGATGCACGGCGCGGGCAATGACTATGTGTACATTGACTGCACCGGTCGCTATGCGCCTCTCATGGAGCAGGATGTCAGCGGGTTGGCGCGTGCTATAAGTGACCGGCACTTTGGCGTCGGCGGCGACGGACTCGTGCTCATCGGGCGCGGCACGGACACCGATTTCCGTATGCGTATGTTCAACAACGACGGCTCGGAAGCGCAGATGTGCGGCAACGCCACACGCTGTATCGGCAAGTATGTCGCCGACAGCGGCCTCACTTCTAAGCCGGTGGTTACCCTGCGGACACTTGCAGGGGTGAAGGTGCTTACGCTGCACTGCGATGCCGACGGCCTCGTGGAGAGCGTGACGGTGGATATGGGCGTGCCCGTTACGGAAGCCAAGAATGTACCCGCCGTGTGTCGCGACGCGGTGATGAAGGATTTCCCGCTGGAGTGTGGCGGACGCGAGTTCCGCGTCACCGCCGTGAGCATGGGCAACCCGCACGCTGTGATTTTTACCGATGACCTTAGCGACGAAAATGTGTTGCATTACGGCCCGCTTCTGGAACGGCATCCCGCTTTCCCCGAGAAGGCGAACATAGAGTTCGTGAGGGTCAAGGACCGCGGCCGGCTGGAGATGCGCGTGTGGGAACGCGGCACGGGGGAGACCCTTGCCTGCGGCACCGGAGCGTGTGCCACGGCGGTGGCGGCAGTGATGAACGGACTTACGGACCGGAGCGTGGAGATAGAGCTGCGCGGTGGCACGCTGAGCATCGGGATTGCGCCCGACGGCCATGTGATGATGACCGGTCCCGCAGCCATCACGGCGTATGGCAAATACCTGCTCCCCGCCTCCCCCGCTACAATGGAAATTCCCTCCCCCTCACCACAAGAATAATTACAAACGTCTGCCATGCAATTACTTGCGACAGGCAATTTTTATTTTAGAAGCGATATTATGAACAGAGTGAATGATAATTTCCGGATTTTGCCGGCGTCGTACCTGTTTTCGGAAGTGGGACGGCGCGTAACGGCTTTCAAGTCAGAGAATCCGCTGGCCGACCTCATACGCATGGACATCGGCGATGTGACGCGTCCGATATGCCCGGCCGCCGTCGAGGCGATGCATCAGGCCGTCGATGACCTTTCGCGTTCAGAGACTTTCCGAGGCTACGGACCGGAGCAGGGTTACGATTTCCTGCGGAACACCATCGTGGAGTGGGATTACCGCCGGCGCGGACTTGATGTCTCCGAAGATGAAGTCTTCATCAGCGATGGCGCAAAGTCGGACCTCGGCAACCTCTCCGACCTTTTTTCCGCCGATGCTCGGGTGGCCGTGACCGACCCGGTGTATCCCGTATATGTGGACACAAACGTGATAGCCGGGCGTGCCGGAACGCTCGAAGGCGACCGCTGGAGCCGAATCATCTATCTTGACTGCGACGCGGAGGATGGCTTCATACCGCGCCTCCCCCGGGAGCGACCGGATATCATCTATCTCTGTTTCCCGAACAACCCGACAGGCGCCGCCGTGACGCGCGAACAGCTTAAGGAATGGGTGGACTACGCCCGCCGCGAAGGGTGCCTTATCATCTACGATTCGGCCTACGAAATCTTCGTTGCAGACGACCGCTACGTGCGTTCCATCTACGAAGTGGAGGGCGCCCGTGAGGTAGCCATCGAGGTGCGCAGCTTTTCCAAGACGGCGGGCTTCACGGGGCTGCGTTGCGGCTACACGGTGGTTCCCAAGGAACTCCGTGCCACTTACCCCGGCGGGGAACCCTGCTCGCTCAACCAGTTGTGGAACCGCCGGCAGTGCACCAAGTTCAACGGTGCCTCCTACATAGCGCAATGCGCCGCCCGCGCCCTGTACAGCGTCCGCGGCCGTGCCGAGATACAGGCCGACGTGGACTATTACCGGCAGAACTGCCGCACCCTCTCCGAAGCACTCACGGGCGCCGGAATCCGCTTCTGCGGCGGTGTGGCTTCCCCTTACCTGTGGGTGAAGGCACCGGGCGAACTGACCTCGTGGCAATGCTTCGAGCTGCTCCTGCGCCGTGCCGGAGTCACCTGCACCCCCGGGTCGGGTTTCGGCCGCTGCGGCGAGGGGTACATACGCTTCACCGCATTCAATACCCACGAAGCCACGGCACGCGCGGCAGAACGCATAGCTAAAACTCTTAAATAACTCAGAAACTTCCATATTACAGAATTATGTCTACATTGAGATTCAAAAGCATCGAGGAGGCCAACTCCCACAAGCCTGTAAAAGTAGAGATGCCCGCCGATCGCCCCGAAAAGTATTACGGCGAAATGGTGTTCGACCGTCGCAAGATGTTCGAATACCTCCCGGGCGAGGTGTTCAACACGCTGATAGAGGCCATCGACAACAAGCGCTCCATCTCGCGGCAGACGGCCGACGCCGTGGCCGAGGGGATGAAACGCTGGGCCATAGAGAACGGCGCCCGCCATTACACCCACTGGTTCCACCCCCTGACAGGAGGCACCGCCGAGAAGCATGACGCCTTCATAGAGCACGACGGCAAAGGTGGTGTCGTTGAACGCTTCTCCGGCAAGGTGCTGGTGCAGCAGGAGCCCGACGCCTCGTCGTTCCCCAACGGCGGCATACGCAACACCTTCGAGGCCCGCGGCTATTCGGCGTGGGACATCTCGTCGCCGGCCTTCATCCTTGACGGCACGCTCTGTATCCCCACCGTCTTCATCTCCTACACCGGGGAGAGCCTTGACTACAAGACGCCGCTGCTGCGAGCCCTCAACAGCGTGGACCGTGCCGGAACGCGCGTGGCACATCTCTTCGACCCTGAGGTGAAGCACGTTATAAGCTATCTGGGCTGGGAGCAGGAATACTTCCTCGTGGACGAAGCGCTGTACATGGCACGCCCCGACCTGATGCTCACCGGACGCACACTCATGGGGCACGAGAGCGCCAAGAACCAGCAGCTCGAAGACCACTATTTCGGGGCGATACCAGGCCGCGTGGAGGCCTTCATGCTCGACCTTGAGCTGGAATGCCACCGACTCGGTATCCCCGCCAAGACGCGACATAACGAGGTGGCTCCCAACCAGTTCGAGCTGGCTCCCGTGTTCGAGGAGACCAACTTCGCCAATGACCACAACCTGCTGCTCATGTCTCTGATGGACAAGGTGGCGCGCCGCCACAACTTCCGAGTGCTGCTCCACGAGAAACCCTTCAACGGAATCAACGGCTCGGGCAAGCATAACAACTGGAGCCTGGGGACCGACACCGGCACCATGCTCTTCTCCCCGGCAAAGACCGCCGAGGGGAACCTGAGGTTCCTGACCTTCACCGTGGCCGTGATGAGCGCCGTGCACCGCCACAACGCGCTGGTGAAAGCCTCCATAGCCTCGGCTACCAACGCCCACCGCCTGGGCGCCAACGAGGCGCCCCCGGCCATCGTCTCGATGTTCCTCGGTCGCGAACTCAGCAAAATTCTCGACGACATAGAAAAGGGTAACACCGAAGTGCTCGCCACCATGGCCGGAAAGCAGAAGGTGAACCTTGACGTGGCGCAGATACCGCAACTCTCGCTCGACAATACCGACCGCAACCGCACGTCCCCCTTCGCCTTTACCGGCAACCGCTTCGAGTTCCGCGCCGTAGGGTCGTCGGCCAATTCCGCCGCCGCCATGATAGTGATAAACTCCGCCGTGGCCGAAGCCCTCGACGAGCTGGCCGATGCCGTGGAGAAGCGCATGGAAGAGGGCGCCACGCGCGACGACGCCATAATGTCCGAACTGCGCCGCCTCATAGCGCAATGCCGCGACATCCACTTCGACGGTAACGGGTACAGCGACGAGTGGAAAGAGGAAGCCGCACGCCGCGGACTCGACACCGAAGCCTCCGTGCCGCTGATGTATGACGCATACCTCGCGCCCCGGTCGCAGGAAATGTTCACACGTGAAGGTGTCCTCTCACCTACGGAGCTACTGGCCCGCAACGAGGTGAAGTGGGAAATGTACACTAAGAAAGTGCAGATAGAGAGCCGCGTGCTCGGCGACCTGGCGGTGAACCATATCCTCCCGGTGGCCATCCGTTACCAGAATATGCTTCTCGACAATGTGCAGAAAATCAACGGCCTCTTCGACAGCGACAAGGCCGCCGTAATAGCATACCAGGACCTCAACAGCATAGAGGAACTCTCTGACCACGTGGCGGCCATAAAGTCAGGCGTGGAGAGGATGACCGCAGCCCGCAAGGTGGCCAACCGCATCGGGGAGCAGCGCGGGAAAGCCATCGCCTACCACGACACCGTAGTGCCCGAGATGGAGGAAATCCGCTACCATATAGACAAGCTCGAGCTGATGGTGGACAACGAGATGTGGCCGCTGCCCAAATACCGAGAAATGCTCTTCATCCGCTAAGCCGGAGGCCGTAAAAAGCTTGACACAAACAGCCGTGCCAAAGCGCCGCGAATATGGAGCGCAGGTTCCAACCTGCGTAATCCCGGCGAAGCCCACTCTCTGCAGCCGGAGCATAACCGGGTTTCTCTTGCTCCTCGGGATTCATCGAGATTAATCCTGATAAAGCCGCCATTAAAACCTACATAGCCCTTATGGAGCGCACCAGCCTCCGCAGGGGCTTTTTTTAGTGCGCTTTGCGGCAGGGTTTGGGGCAAAATTAATCCGGCCCGGAGGTGGGTCGGATGGTTCTTGGATGTTGATAATTCTCGTGCTTTTGTGTCATGCGAAGGGATGCTCGTAAACGTGCGAACAGCCTACGCAGTAGCGCTCGATGGCTCTTTTGATAAAATTCAACATAACTTTTTCTCTTTGTGGAAGTCGCTGTCTGTGACCGCGGGAGGGTCTTCACGCAATGTGCTCTATTTCTTTCGCATATCGCGATATTCGATGACTCTCGAACTTCCGGTTTATGTTTGGAATCTCTTTAAAAACATGGCAAAATTAACTTTTGTTCTTGAATAATGAAAACGAATATCCATAATTATTGGAAGTTTTATACATTAAAAAAGCGTAACGCATTGACATGGAGATAGTACTGTGTTTTATTGACACCATGCTGTTTAACACTATTTTTAAGCATAGTTGGCGGATATGTTACGGTTGCGGGCACAAGAAAACTCGCCGGGACGGTGGTCGTCGGGGCGAGTCTGTATCGTGTCGGGAGGAGGTCCGGGGTTTACTTCATCAGGATGTAGCTGGCGTAGGGGGCGAGGGCGCCTTTCAGTCGGCCGTTCTTCACCTTGAACTCCTTGCCGTGGGCCACGTCGCGGTAGGTGCCGGCAGGCAGCGTGGTGGGAAGGTCCACATAGTTGGCGGAGTGCGACACGTTGATGACGGCGGCGCCTTTCTTGCCGCGGTTGACGAGCAGCACGGTGCCGGCGTCGTTGACCTGTATGTCCTCCTTCTGGCCTTTCATGGCGGTGCGGAACTTGTTGGCGGCTACCACTTCGGGATGGAAGAAGTTGTCGTTGCCGCGTGCGCCGCTGACGTTGTCGCCCCATACGTTAGCGGGCGAGGAGCCGGCGGGACGGCTGAAGAAGAGTGGGGTGCCGTTCTGGCGCGCGGTGATGAAGGTGTATGCGGCGCGGATCTGCGGGTCGGTGAGGTGGGCGGACTCGTGGGCGTTGCAGTAGGTGTCATGGCTTTCTACCCATGTGGTGAGGTATTCCGGAGCGGCTTCGTGGCGCCAGTTGATTATGTCGAGACCGTTGGCCGACTCCTTGTCGAGCATCTCGCGGATAACGTGGCCATAGCCCGAGGCCGTCTGGTTCATGTAGTCGGCATACTCCTTTTCGGGGACGTTGCGGTCCTGGAGCACTTCGCCGTAGATGAAGAGTTCATCCTCGGGGACGGCGAGTTTCACCCCCTTCACGGCTTTACGGCCGGTGGCCACGTCCCAGAAGTCGTTGACCTTAACGCCTGCGGCTTTGTCCACGGGGTCGGAGTGAACGCCGATGTGCTTGGCTGTGTCGTAGCGGAACCCTTTCACGCCCATGCCGAGCAGTTCGTTGACAAACTGCATGTAATACTTTTGGAAATCAGGGTTTTCGGTGTTCACGTCGGGGAGTCCGCCGGTGCCTTCGAGGGTGCACTGCGCGCGGTCGTTGTAGTCGCGGATTGCAGCGAAGCCGTTGGAGTGGTACATCTTGTCGCGGCCGCCCACGGCTTTGGTGAAGCCCTCGGAAACGGCATCGATGTCGAAGGCCGTGTGGTTGGGGAGCACGTCGACGATTACTTTGACGTCATACTTTGCGGCGGAGTCCATCATCTCCTTCATCTGTTGGCGCGAGCCGAGGATGTTGTTGCCGATGGTCCAGTCGGTGGGCTGGTAGTAGAAATACCAGTTGCCCTCATTTTCGGAGAATAGCTTCTTTCCGGAGCCTTCGGGGGCGAAGCAGGCCTGCACGGGGGAGGTCTGAATCATGGTGAAGCCGGCGTCGGCTATCTGCTTCATGTTCTGCGCGATGGTGGGGAAGTTCCAGCTCCAGACGTGGAGGATGCTTTCGGTGTTGGTGTAGGCGGGGTCGTGGGTGAGGCGGTCTTTGGCCGCGAGCGACGGGATGCAGAGGGCCGCGCCGGCACCGAGAAGTAAGAATTTATTTTTAGTCATAAAAAGTGAGTTGAGTTATATTTCCGCAAAGATACAACAAATACGCTGCGGTAACAACCCCTTTAAGAAAAATTAATAAAAATGGGAGGCGGACTGTGGTAGTGTCCGTCTCCCGGTTATATTAAGGTGTGTGTGTCCTGGGATTATCCGCAGTGCCAGAAGCTGCGGACCAGGGCGAGCATCTTCTCCTGCGAGTCGCCCGTTTCGGCGCGGAGGTTGGCGTCGTTGTATGAGCGGAGTTTCTCGATGATGCCGTTGATCATGCGTTCGGAGAATATTTCCTCCTTCTCGAAGGCTTCGCGTGCGGCTTCGAGGGCGTCGGCGGATGCGGCGCAACTGTCGGGCAGGGATTTGAGCTGGGCCAGGCGTTCGCGGTTGGCGTCGTCATGGATGTTGACGTTCACATAACGCTCGTCGGCTTTCTTGAGGGCTTCGGGGTCTTCGATGCCGAGGCGTGCGCCCACTGCCATAGCGGCGATGAGCTGGTAGATGTCGGCTGAGCCGTCGGCCGAGCGGAGTTCGGCTGTCTGTTTCTCGGGCTTGTTTGCCATGTCGGGGGTTTCAAGCGGGTTGGCCTGGCTGCACATGTCGCGTTCGCCGCTCCAGCCCAGGGGCACGCGTACCAGCACGGAACGGTTGCGGTCGCCCCAGCAGATGGATGTGGGAGCTTCCTGGTGCGGCACGAGGCGGAAGTAGGAGGTAGGCACCTTGTTGCCCATAGCGGTGATGGCGTCGGCATATTCCAGGATGCCGGCGATGGCTTTGCGTGCAACGTCGCTGAGGCGTCCGTCGGCGCCGAGCATCATGTTGTGGCCGTCCTTCATAATCTTGAAGTGGATGTGCAGGCCGCTGCCGGCCTTTCCGGCGGTGATTTTCGGTGCGAAGGTAACGTCGTATCCCATGCGGGCGCCCTGTGTGCGGATAATCCATTTGGCTATCATCAGCTGATCGGCGGCTTCGATGCAGGGAACGGGGAGGAACTCTATCTCGTTCTGCTCGTAGATGCGTCCGTCGAGGGTGAAGTTGCCCACCTCGTTGTGTCCGTACTTAATCTGGCCTCCGGCCTGTGCTATGAGGTGCATGCAGGTGGTACGGAAGTCGTTGAATTTGGCGTAGGGGGCCGATTCGTGGTAACCTTTCTGGTCGCGGGCGGGGAAGAGGCCGTTGTCGTCGGAGATTACATAGTATTCCAGCTCGCCCATGGCGTAGAAGTCCATGCCGGTTGAGCGGTGGAAAGCCTCCGAGGCCTTGCGCAGCGTCTCTTGCGGCGAGGCACCCATCGGCTTCCCCTCCTTGTCGAAGAAGGAGCAGAGCATCGTCAGGGTAGGAATCTCGGCGAAGGGGTCGAGGAAGGCTGTCGAGTAGCGCGGCAGCACGTAGAGGTCGCTGTTGCCGGCCTCGATGAAGGGGAACAGCGAGGAGCCGTCCACGCGCTCGCCGTAGGTGAGGATCGAGTCGAGATATTCCTCCGAGTTGATGATGAAGTTGAGTGTCTTGAGGCGGTTGTCGTCGGCCGGATACATGAAGTTCACCATCTGGATGTCGTTCTCTTTCACGTAGCGGATTATGTCTTGCTTCGTGAACTCTGAGGGAGATTTTTGAAGGAACTGCACGAGGCGGTTCGGATTCAGATTCAATGTTTTGTCCATGGTAAGATTATCGGTTATTTTCGTTGATTTCTAAAAGGTGCGCAAATGTAATCACAAAATTTGGATTGGCAAAAAATAATCGGAAATAAAAACTATCACCGTCCGTATTTGTTTAAAAGGAAGAACATTCGGAGCGGGAACATGGCCGAGGTCATGCTTCTCTCCAAGCTCCGGAATTAACTTGTAAAGAAAAGAATTATGGAAAAGTTTTCGGATATCATCAACGCCGACAAACCGGTATTGGTAGATTTTTTTGCAACCTGGTGCGGACCGTGCAAGATGATGCACCCCGTGCTTGAAGAGCTCGCCGGCAAGGTGGGCGACAAAGCCCGCATCGTAAAGATAGACATCGACAAGAACGAGGCCCTCGCCGCCGCATACAACGTGCGCTCCGTGCCCACGCTCATGATTTTTAAGAACGGTGAGGTAAAATGGCGCACCGCCGGTGTCACCCCCATCGCAGAGCTCGAAGCACGTCTCCAGGAAAACTACTGATAAAGTTTATAAACTTTCGGCCCCTACAGGTGTCTTATCTAAAAAAACGAATTATGAAGATAAGACACCTGTTTTTATTTATACTATGCCTGCTGGGCACAGCACTCCCTCAGACAGCCCGCGCCGGTTTCCAGAACGAGACCCTGCGCTACGTGATTTCATACAAATGGGGCGCCATACATAAGGACGCCGGCGACGCCGTGCTCTCGCTGCGAAACAACGGCGGAAACTACATCCTCGGCCTTACGGCACGCACCAAACCCTGGGCCGACAAAATCTTCCAGGTGCGCGACACCCTCAACGCCGTGCTGCGCATCAATGGCCTCAAACCGGTAAGCTATACCAAGTCGACCCACGAAGGGGGTAAGTATGCCCGCGACCATATAGTCTACACCCACTCCGGCAACCGCGTGACCGCCAAGTGCGACCGCATAAAGGTGAAGAAAGGTAAGACCAACCGCAGCACCAAGTCGCTGGCCGCCACCGGTTCGGCTTACGACATGCTGTCGGTGTTCTATTACGTCCGCACCCTCAACTACGAGAAGATGAAGAGCGGCGTAATGTACAAGACCACGGTATTCTCCGGCTCCAAGGCCGAGTCGCTGATGATAAAATGCCTCGGAAAGGAGCGGATAAAACTGCGTGACAAACGCACGGTGGAAGCCTGGCACCTGCGCTTCAAATTCACCTCCGACGGCAAGAAGAAATCATCGGCCGACATGGACACCTGGGTATCCACGGACGCCCGCCACGTCCCCCTTCTGCTCGAAGGCTCCCTCCCCGTAGGCAAAGTAAAATGCTACTACATCGGCGGCTGAAAGAGCCCTCTTCCAAAGAAATAAAGCGACGCCCCACCACGGAGCGCCGCTTTTGTTTACGTAAGAAGCAGAGGGCACAACAGCCGTCAAAAGCCCAAAGTCGAACCGCGCAGCCAAAGGGGCGGAGGCCTCCCGGCCTCCGTGAAATCATGTCACAAAAGCGTGAATCTTGTTGCCAAAGCAGGGGAGACTGTCATTGTTTAAAATACTGAGGTGTAATATTTTACGGAGACCGGGAGGTCTCCGCCCCTTTGGCTGCGCGGTTCGACTTGGCGCTATTGGCTCGGGTGTCGGCTGTTGCCGGACGCCTGGAGACTCCGCTCCCTAAAAGGTAAGGCGTCGTGCTTCGCAGCGCGGCGCCTTCGCGGGTATTATGAGTTAATGTGAGCTGATGCTTTTTGTTACGCGGGATGGAGAGTTATTCCTATAATTGTGGTGTTGTTTGCCGCAGGTTGGAAACCTGCGCTCCTACTTGAGTAGCGGTTCGAGGTAGACGCGGCGGGAGGAGATGTTGCGGGCGGCTACCACCCCGGCGCCGGTGGAGACGTTGCTGTGTTCCCATACGGGGTCGCCCAGACCGGCGTCGCCTAAGGTGCCTCCGATGCCTTCGTAGTGGTTCCACACCGAAATTAGGTAGTAATAGTAGCTGTCCGATATTGTCATCAGTTGCGTGTCGAAGTAGAGGACGTTGTCAAAATCGGGGTCGTGCTTGGGGTTGTTGATACGTATGCTTGTGTTCTCTGCCACTATGTGCAGGCCGTACTGACGTCCGGAAATCTGGCGGTCGGAGAACATGGAGTATCCGTATGATTCGCCGAAGATGGTTTCGAGCACCGACATGTGTTCGTGGAACAGCGGCTCGGCCGAGAGGTTCTCGTTATAAGAGCTGATGTATGCGTAGCCGTGGGTGACGGAGCCGTCGGGTTCGTCGTAATACTTCGAGAGGCCGTGGCTGTGTTCGAGGCCGAAGAGGTAGAAGTCTACGGAGTCGGCCGGGTCGGTGAAAACCACTGACATGTCGAGGGTGAATTTTGCCGAGAGTCCGTTGGCGGTCTCCTCTTTATATAGATTGAGTAGGCGCGGCTTCACGCTTTCTATTTCCACCGGTAGTGGTATGGTGACGGTAGCTTCCGCCTCGCCGTATTGTTGGTGAGTGGCGCGTATGGTTACAGTTTCGCCGGCCTTCGGGGCGCGCGTGCAGAAGTATCCGCGTTCTTTCGGGTCTTCGATAGGGGTAGGTTGGTACTTGTCCTTTTCGGCATATTGGAGTTCCAGAGTTTCGCCGTCGGGGAAGGTGGCGGTGACGCGGGCGTCCTTGAGGTTGATGTCGAAGTCGTAACCGGGGTCGCCGGAGTCGTATCGCCATGTTCGGGTCACTGAGACTTTGAAGGTGGAATCGGCCGTCAGCAGGGCGTTGAGACACACCTTCGGGGTGGTCTTTATGCCGGGGTCGAAGTCCTCGTAGCAGGAGGTGAACAGCGGCAGGAGCAGTGCTGCTGGCAGCAGGTATAGTGATTTTCTTAGAATAGCCATGTGTAAGAAACTGAGGGAATTACTGGAATAAGTTTAACTTTTTGGAAAACGGGGCGGAGTGTCATGGTCTGGTTTCCCCACTGGTCCGTGACCCACTGGTAGTCGTCTGCATAGTCGCGGCGCACAGCGATGGTGTTAATATGGCAGTAGGCGTTGTAGAGCGAGAATGTCCAGTATCCGTGGCGCGTGTGGCGCGTGGCGGAGAGGTCGAGGCGGTGGTAGAAGGGGAGGCGGTAGTTGTTGATGCCCTCCACGAGCGTCATGTTGTTGTTCCAGGGTCCAAAACCGCCGTCTTCCCAGTCTTGCATCGCCAGGGTTATGCGGTTGCCGCTCATTCCGGTCCAGGAGGCGGCCACTTCCCACTTGTCGTTGATTTTCCAGCAGAGCAGGACGTTGATTTTGTGGCGGTTGTCGAAGCGCGCGGGGTAGGTTTTTCCACCGTTGCGGTCGGCGAAGGTGCGGTCGGCCCACAGGAGCGAGTATGCCACGTGTCCCGAGAGTGCGCCCCAGTGGCGTGCCACCTTGAAGTCGATGCCGCGCGAGAGGCCGCGCCCCGCGCAGAGGGTATTGTCCCACGTCGCCTCGGGAGGGAGCAGGTAATGCTCGTCGCGATATTCCAGCAGGTTGTGCATCTTCTTCAGATATGCTTCGGCCGAGAAGGTCCATCCGGCCTTGGTGTCGAAGTAGGCGGCCACGGAGAAGTTGTCGGCGCTTGCCGGTTTCTGGTCGCCGATTATGGGAATCCAGCGGTCCGTGGGCAGCGAGAGGGAGCTTTCCTGAAGCTGGTGGACATACTGCACAGTGTGGGCGTAACCGGCCTTCAGGGCCCAACCGCCGCCGAGGGTGAGGCGTGCCGAAAGGCGCGGGGAGAGCTGCGAGTGCGTGCGTCCGGTGATATTGAAGAGCGAGAAGTGGAGGCCGCCGTCGAGGCGCAGGCACTCCAGCGGCTGCCAGTCGTCCGACAGATAGAAGTCCCACTGCGAGGCGCGGTATTTGCGCCCTTCGTCCAGCACTTCGGCGCTGTATTCGTCACCTTCGAGCGAACGGTGGGCGCGCTGCGGCAGGAAGGTGTGCCAGATGTACGAGGCGCCGAACTGCACGTTGTTGCCGCCCCCGGGACGCCAGTCGAAGTCGAGACGCGCCGAGATGTCGTCGATGTTGTTGGAGGAGCGCAGCCGTTCGACAGAGAGGTTGTAGAAGTCGCCTTTGTCGTCTACGTCGCCGTCTTTCGACTCGCGTTTCATCGACGAGCCGTAGTGTGAATAAGAGGCGGTTAGCTGCCCTAACAGCGTGGGAGTCAGGGTGTATTGCCACCCCGCCGAGGCCACGGTGTTGCCCCACGACAGCGTGTTCACCTCCTTTTCATAATAGTAGTTATAGTGGCCGGGCTTGTCTTCGGAACCACCTTTCAGGAAGTCGTTGCCGTAATAGAACATCACGTATGCGCGCGATGTGTCGGAGAAGCGGTGGTTGATCTTGGCGTTGACGTCGGTGAAGGCGTAGCGGAAGATGGTCTTGGTGTCGGTCTCCTTCCGGGCGTTGACGATGGCGAGCACCGGGACGGTGAAGACATCGTACCAGGAGCGGCGCACGGCCACGGAGTAGGATGTATGACCTTTCCAGATAGGGCCTTCAAGCGAGAGGGCGCCGGAGGTGAGTCCCAGCTTGAAGGAGCCGGAGAACTTCTCCATGTTGCCGTCGCGCGTATGCACGTCCATGTAGGAGGAGAGGCGGGAGTCGAACTTGGCGGGGAAGGATGATTTGTAGAAGTCCACGGTGCGGATGGCCTCGGTGTTGAAGGCGGAGAAGAGGCCGCCGAAGTGGTTCACCTGGTAAAGCGGCACGTTGTCGAGGGTATACAGGTTCTCGTCGGCGTTTCCGCCGTGGACATACATACCGGCCAGTCCCTCGACGCCGGCCGAGACGCCGGGTTGCAGCTGGAGCGTCTTGATGACGTCGCTTTCGCCCAGGAGGGCCGGGGTGGCCAGGATGTCGGCGCGGGAGAGGTTAAGGGCGCCTATCGAGGGCGATTCCATGGTGAGGGAGCGGTTCTTGTCGGCCGTCACCACCACCTCGTTGAGGGCGGTTCCCCCTTCGCGGAGGGAGAAGTTGACGTTGCGTCGGGTGCCGGCGCTCACGGTATCGGCGTCGAAGCCGGGATAGGAGGCAATCAGCGTCAGGGAGCCGGGACGCGTCTGCAGCGAGTAGAAGCCCGTTGCGTTGGTCTGTGTATAAAGGCCGCTCGCGGGGTCGTGGACCGTGGCTCCGGTCAATGCTTCGCCCGACTTCTTTTCGCGCACGAACCCGCTGACGGTCACGCTCTTGGGTGCTTCCGGCGCTTTGGCGGTCTTCTTCTTGGGCTGCGTGGAAGCTTTCTTCTTGTCTCGCTTCAGCACCACGTTGTTGCCGCGGATGGTGTAGGTGATTCCCGTGCCGCTGAACATACGGTTGAGCACCGTGCGCAGCTCCTCGTTGCGGGCGGTGACAGTGACGCGCACTCCTTTAAGAAGGCCGGCAGGGTAGATGAAGTTCTTGCCGCTCTGCGTCATCAGTTCCTTGAAGGCCGCTTCGGCGGCGCGGTTGTGGCAGTTGATGGTGACGCGCTGCGCCTGCATGGCGAGAGTGGCGCTCAGGAGGAGAGGTAAAATAAGAAGCTGTCTCTTTCTCATCTCTTCACCTCCATTTCTGTGCCTAACATATCGTTGACGGTGGCGATGAAGTCTTCGGCCGTTCCCTCGTAGCGCAGTGTAAGTCGCAGCGACGGGTCGGCGGGAACGTTGGCGATTTTCACGCCGTAGACGCCTTCTACCTCCTTGACGACTGTGGCCAAAGGAGCGTCCTTAAATTCTATCACTGAAATCTGTGCGGGCGAGGGTGCCTCGATGGTGACGGGGGCAGGTGCGGGTTTCGGCTCGGGCTGACGGTCTTTCACAGTGAGTGTGATGACGGCTGCCGAGGCACCGAGCACTACCGCTGCCACGGCGGCTGCGGCCCATCCGGTGCGCCACCACGGCCGCGAGAACATCAGCCGCGTGCGCCGAAACGCTCCCGGCTTGTAATGCTCGGCAACGAACCGTATCGATTCTTCCTCTTTTTCTGATAGTCTGTTCATAGTGTCATTGCTGTTGTTTCTGACACTAAGAGTGGAAGAATGACGGAAACCCCTATATGGGACTGAGAAATTTTTTCAAACGAAAAAGGAGAACATGTAGAGCACGTCGGGGAGGGAACGCTTAAGGTCCTGGCGCAGGGCGGCGTAGGCTTTGGTCATCTGGTTTTCGACGGTCTTCACGGAGATGGCCATTTTTTCGGCAATCTGCGCGTTGGAGAGGCCGTCGCGCTTGCTCAGCAGGAAAACTTCGCGGCAGCGAGGGGAGAGGGAACCTATAGCTTTCCAGATGCGGGCGTCCCGCTCGGAGGTGTCTATCTGCTCGTCGGTTACGGCGGTGGTGTCGGCGTCGAGAGGGGTGAAGCGGCTTTCGCCGTCACTGAGGTGCGTAGCTTCGTTGCGGACGGCTTTATAGAGGTACGCGCGGAGGTCTTGCGGTTCGAAGCCGTCGGCGGTGCGCAGCCATACTGCCTCCACGGCCTGCTGCACGGCGTCTTGCGCCAGCGAGGTGTCGCCGGTGATGCGCAGCGCGTACATGCACAGCGGCAGGAACAGGCGCCTGTAAGCTTTTTCAAAATCTTTTCCGCTCATTTTTAGGGAAGGGGAGAAGTGGTGGGGTCGGTTAGCTAACTTAGCTAACTTAGTTAACTTAGCTACTTTGGCTATCTTAGCTATGGAATTCGCAGCTATGAGTCAGTGTTAGCCGCCGGGGCGGCTTCAGGCGGAGGCAGGAATGCCTCCGTTCCATAAGGCGGCCGCGGCTTTCTGCCAACAAAAAACGGCGCCTTTGCAGGAAGCCGTGTTTTAATTGCAGGTTTCTCACTCTACGGTGAGGGCTATGTCTTTCTCTGCGGCCAGACGGCGCAGGTTCAATATCGCATAACGCATGCGACCCAAGGCTGTGTTGATGCTGACGTTCGTTATTTCGGCTATCTCCTTGAAAGAGAGATTCTGATAATAACGCATGGTAAGGACTTCGCGTTGCAGCGGGGGCAACTCGGAGATGAGATACTTCACATCTTCGTTTATCTGGCGCGACACAAGAATGTCTTCTATGGTCTCTTCGCAGAGTTCCTTGCGGTTGAGGACATCGACGTCTTCCAGGTCAGACGACTGGAGGTTCTCGGATTTTTCCTGACGGAAGTAATCGATGATGAGGTTATGTGCGATGCGCGAAATCCAGGCGGGGAATTTGCCGCTTTCGGTGTAGCGTCCCTGTCGGAGTGTCACGATAGCCTTCACGAAGGTTTCCTGAAATATGTCGTTCGCCGCATCTTCGTTCTTGATGATACGAAGTATGTAGTTGAAAACGCGCTGCTGGTGACGCTTCAGGAGGACATCGAATGCCTCGTTATTGCCTTGTGCGTAAGCCTTAACCAATTGTTCGTCGGTTTTGCTCGTAAGATTTACCATTTACTCTTTTTATTCGTTTGGTAGATGTCTTCGATAGGCGTGTCGGTTTTTGAGTGTGTGATGTTGGTTTTTGGTAGTTTCTAATCTGTTGCCAGGTGTTAAAAAACACTCGGACGGCGGAACAATGGTGAAATCTCGTCGGCGTTCCGAAAATCGAATGCAAAGATACAACCGCCGGAACGAATTTCCAAATAAAACGCACATAAAAAGTATTAAAAAACCTTAAACGCACAATAAACCGTCCCTCCCGTTGTTCCAAACCAACACTCGCTCCCCGCTAAATTCCCACTCCCTCCGCAAGAATAATCCTGCGCCAATACACTCTTTCCCGGTTCCGACCCTCGCATCGGCTTCATGGCGGTGGTACCAACGCAATTCTATTGCGGAAAGTTGAATTTTAGGGCGCGTGAGTGCGGGTTTTCGGAATTTTTTATTACCTTTGCGCATTATTAGGCGGAGGCTCCGGGCCCCGCCCAGGAACCGATTCTATTATAACCGATTTAAGTTATGGATAACAGATATGACCGACGCGGCGTTTCGGCCTCGAAAGAGGATGTGCACAACGCTATCAAGAACGTTGACAAAGGTCTTTACCCCCACGCTTTCTGCAAGATAATTCCCGACATCCTCGGCGGCGACCCCGATTATTGCAACATCATGCACGCCGACGGCGCCGGCACCAAATCATCGCGCGCTTGCGCTTATTGGCGCGAAACCGGCGACCTTTCCGTATGGAAAGGGATAGCGCAGGACGCCCTAATCATGAACATCGATGACCTGCTATGCGTGGGCGCCACCGATAACATTCTGCTCTCTTCGACCATCGGACGCAACAAGCTGCTCGTTCCCGGCGAAGTCATAGCCGCTATCATCAACGGCACGGAAGAGCTTCTCGCCGAGCTGCGGCGCGCCGGAGTGAACATCTACAGCACCGGAGGCGAGACGGCCGATGTGGGTGACCTTGTGCGCACCATTATCGTGGACAGCACAGTGACGTGCCGTATGCGCCGCGCCGACGTCATCGACAACGCCAATATACGCCCCGGCGACGTGATAGTGGGCCTCGCTTCCTTCGGACAGGCCACCTACGAGCACGAATACAACGGCGGCATGGGAAGCAACGGCCTCACTTCCGCGCGCCACGACGTCTTCTGCAAGGAAATATTGGAGAAATATCCGGAGACGTGCGACCCCGCCGTTCCGCAGGACCTTCTCTATTCCGGTTCGTGCCGGCTGACTGACGCTGTTGCCGGAACAGGCCTCGATGCCGGACGCCTCGTCCTCTCGCCGACGCGCACCTACGCGCCGGTGGTGGCCGACATACTGAAAACCATGCGCAGCCGCATCCACGGCATGATACACTGCTCGGGAGGCGCGCAGACCAAGATACTCCACTTCATGCAGCCCGGTATGCACGTGGTTAAAGATAACCTCTTCCCCGTTCCGCCCCTCTTCGCCCTTATCCAGAAGGAGAGCCGTACCGACTGGAAGGAGATGTACAAGGTCTTCAACATGGGTCACCGCTTCGAGTTCTACCTCCCGGAAGAGTACGCTCAGGGAATCATAGACGCTGCGGCTAAGTTCAACATCGACGCCCGCATAGTGGGTCGCGTGGAGGGTTGCCCGGAAGGGAAGCACCTCACCATCCGTTCCGGGTACGGCACGTTCGAGTACGAAGCATAAGGTCCAGACGAGGAGAGGGAGAGGACATTGCGATGAAACTGCGCAGGATAGGATGGATAGCCCTCGGAGCCGCTGCCGTTACATTGGCGGTGGCTATGCTGACGCTTCGGGGCAGCGGCAACACGGCTACCGACCTCGAGCGCGGCGAACACCACGGTCGCCCGTCGCTCCCCGACACGCTGCGCATGGCCACTCTCTACGGCCCCACGTCCTATTTCACCTACCGCGACCAGGAGATGGGGATGGACTACGAGATGGCGTCGCGCTTTGCCCGCGACAACGGTATGGCGCTGAAGGTGGAGGTAGCCTCCTCCGTCCCCGAGATGCTCGAAATGCTCAGACGCGGCGACGTGGACCTGCTGGCCTATGAAGTGCCGCGCATCGCCGAATACCAGAAAGACCTGCTCTTCTGCGGCCGCAGCAACGTGACGCACCAGGTGCTCGTGCAACCGTCGCAGGGTGCCGTCAAGGACGTCACCGGCCTCGTGGGGCAGACCGTATATGTGGAGAAGGATTCCAAATACCAGTACCGCCTGCAGAACCTCAACGACGAGATTGGGGGCGGCATAGGGATAGAAGCCGTAATTACCGACACGCTGGAGACCACCGACCTGGTGCGCATGGTGAGCCGCGGCGAATTGCCGCTGACGGTCACCGACTCCGACCTTGCCCAAATCTGCGCCAAGACGTTCGGGAACCTCGACGTGTCGCTCCCGGTAGGGATGGACCAGTTCGCGTCGTGGGCCGTGGGCGCCGACGACAAGGTGCTTGCCGACGCCGTGAACCGTTGGGTGAAACAGAACGATGTGGAGAAGCAGTATGCCGAGATGCACAAACGTTACTTCGAGCATCTGGCCGAGGCGGCGCTCGAAGAGGAAACGCCGGGTGAAAGCAGCGGCGGTGTAGGCAACGCGCCGCGTGCCGGAACGGACGCGCCGCGACCCACGCCGGCCGGAGCAGTGAGTCCCTACGATGCCATCTTCAAGAAGTATGCCGCCGAAATAGGATGGGACTGGCGCCAGTTGGCGGCCATCGGTTATACCGAATCGAAGTTCGACCCCAAGATAGTGTCGTGGGCCGGGGCACGCGGCCTGATGCAGCTGATGCCGGGCACCGCCCGTGCCTACGGTGTGGCCGACCGCATGGACGACCCCGACGCCAGCGTCTACGGCGCCACGCGGGTGCTCCGCGACCTCGACAAGCAGCTATCGCAGTATGTTCCCGACCCGCAGGAACGCCGTAAGTTCGTAATAGCCTCATACAACTCCGGCGCCGGACATGTGCTCGACGCCATAGCGTTGGCCAAGAAGTACGGCAAGAATCCGCAGGTGTGGTACGGCAACGTGCGCGAAATGGCCCTACTGAAAACCAAACCGCAGTATTACAACGATCCTGTGGTGAAACACGGCTATTTCCGCGGGCAGGAGACGGTGGGATTCGTGGACAAAGTGCTCTCCACCTACGACCGTTTCCGTGGCGCCGACTGAACCTCTCACAGCTCCCTATATAATTAAGGAGTGAAAGAGTAATGAGTGAAAGTTACTCTTAAAGAAACTATAAACTATAAACACAACACAGAAAAGAAACTATGAAAAAGTTTTATCTCACGGTAGCCACCGTGCTCATGGTAGGGGCGTCGCTGACATTCAGCTCCTGCATCGGTAGCTTCGGACTAACTAACCGCGTGTTGAGCTGGAACAACCAGGTCGGCTCCAAATTCGTGAACGAACTGGTGTTCTTCGCCTTCTGGGTGCTTCCGGTCTACGAGGTGACCTCGATAGCCGACCTCCTGGTACTCAACTCCATAGAGTTCTGGAGCGGCAGCAACCCGCTGTCGGCCTCCACCAAGACCATCGACACCGAGCAGGGCCGCTATCTGGTGGACTGCGACGGCAAGGGGTACACCATCACCTTCGAGCCTACCGGCCAGCAGACTCGCCTCGACTTCTGCGAAGAGACACAGACATGGTCGGTAAACGTCGGCGGCGAGCAGTATCCCTTCATGACAATGCTCGACGACAGCCATGTGCGCATGATTACTCCCGAGGGTGATTTCCGCACCGTTACGCTCGACTCGCGCGGCGTGATGGCTTACGGCGAGATGGTGCGTCAGAACACTCCGCTCTTCGCCCACCGTTGATGTAGCGGCCCGCTAAAATGCGATCCGAGTAAACAAAAACGGCCGAACAGCGTTATTTAAGACAGGGAGAGTAAATGTGCTCTTCACGATAAAAAGTAAAACCAGTAAACTTTAATAATAAAGAATATGAAACCCATTCATGTAATTTCCGCAATCATCGGTGGCGCCATCGCCGGCGCAGCCGTAGGACTCCTTCTTGCTCCCGAAAAAGGAGAAGACACCCGCTCACGCATCGTCAAGCTCCTGAAGGAGAAAGGCATCTGCCTGAAACGTAACAAAATGGAAGAACTCGTTGACGAAATTGAAGAATCACTCGACTGAAAACAATAACCGTTAAAACCGAAGGACAATGAAAAAAGGACTGTATCTTCTGTATGCCTTCCTCGGCGGAGCAATAGTAGGAGCGGGCGCCGCATTGCTGTTCGCTCCCGAAAAGGGTGAGGACGTGCGCAAACGTATCTGCAAGATCCTGAAACGCCGTGGCATAAACATCTCCGACGCCGAGGTTGACGCTCTCGTGGCAGAACTCTCGGGCGACGCCAAATGAATGACACTGCCCGTAAAGTTGCCGTCCTCCGGAGGTCATAAACCCTGACCGCGGGGAAGGCACCGAGCCGGAAAACCGTTTCGGAAAGACCGGAAGGCAACAAACGGATAACCCTCATATAGAAGGGCGGCACAGGATGAACCTATCTTCACTCTGCGTCGCCCTTGTCTGTATTTCCAACTTCACGGGGGAGCGTGTCTCTCCGTTCGGGCTCCGCTTCGTGTAAATTACATCATTGTTATGAAAGAAAAATTGTCTGATGAAATACGCGACATCATAGCGCAGGTAAAGCAGTGGATAAGCTGCGAGGCGGAATACGCCAAGCTGACGCTGGCCGAGAAGCTGACCATCTTCCTGGGCACCATCGGACTGGCGGCCATCCTCTTCCTGCTGGTCATGATAGCGCTTATTATCTTTTCGCTGTGCCTGGTGGGCGTGTTCGCACCGCTGGTGGGCACCACCCTTGCCTATCTCTGCACCGGAGGAGTGTTCCTCGTGCTCGCCATAATAGTGGCGCTTCTGCGCAAACCGCTTATATTCAATCCCTTGGCACGGATGCTTACCAAACTTTTAATCAATAAGGAGGCTTGACCATGGCTGAACAGGATATGATATTTGCCGAGAGCGAAGAACTCGAAGTCAGCAACAAAGCCGAGTTTAAAGGCTATACGCTCAGCGAGATACGGTACCAGCGCGCCCTCTACGCGCTTAAACGCGAATATGCCAAGGAGAAGGCGCTCCGCGGCGTGAACAACCTGCGCCGACGCTCCATCTTCGGCCGTTCAAAAAACTCAGGTTTGCCTTCCAAACTCCCGGGAATGCTACAGAAAGCTGTGGCAGGGCTCTCGTATGCCGACTACTTCATGTTAGGCATTTCGGCCTTCTCTACGGTGAGGAAAGCCCTCTCCCTCTTCAAACGTAAAAAGTAAAACCCTCCCATCCAAACCCTTATCAGCAACTTAATGAACTACATAGCATTGCGGGTGGACTGCGACCCCTGTAGCGCCGACATCACCGACCTTGCCGCCGATGCCCTCGCGCCCCTCGGATACGAATCGTTCGAGGCGGACGACCGCGGCCTGACGGCATACGTCCCTGAAAACAAATTCAGC
>OGNF01000521.1_pt1 | contig 42379 bp, 42 predicted proteins | sample 1573321 | NCBI WGS metagenome assembly OGNF01 (sample SAMEA2581911, study PRJEB24529) | metagenome | biome: Human gut stool | place: China | collected 2011 | reverse complement strand
TGAAAAACCGGCCGGGCGCGTCATGCTTGACGCGCCCGGTTTTTGCAGCCTTACGAAGATGTAAGCCAACTGTAAGCCAAAACGATGGCGGTGTGATGCCGTTTGCGGCTATACTGATGTCAGAAACCGGGGGCGGGAGCGCTCCCATGGGAGGCTGACACGATGGGAAATATTTTGAGCAGTATCCGGCTGGCAGCATACGCATTCCCGCTGCTGGCGGCGCTGGTCGCAGCGCCGTTTTTCTACCGGCAGATGCGTGCGCACTGCTTCAACTGGGTGCGCACCGTGTTCGGCGGCCTGTTTCTGTTTTATGTTCTGTGCGTGCTGGCGCTTGTGTTTTTCCCGCTGCCGGATGCCGCGCAGGCGGCGAAGCTCACGACCTATGACGCGCAGCTCGTGCCGTTTCAGTTCGTGGCCGATTTTCTGCGCGAGACGCCGCTCGTGCGCTCCGATGCGCGCACGTACCTGCCGGCCCTGCTCGACCGCACGGTGCAGCAGGTCGTGCTCAACATCCTGATGCTGATGCCGTTCGGAATGTACCTGCGCTATGTCTGCGGGATGGATCTCGGCCGCGTCGCGCTCGTGTCGCTGGCGTTTTCGGCGTTCATCGAGCTCGGGCAGCTCACGGGGCTGTTTTTCCTGTTTCGCGGCTCGTACCGCCTGTGTGATGTGGACGATCTGATGCTCAACACGCTCGGCGGTCTGCTCGGGGGTGAGCTGGTGCGCACGCTCGAGGCGTATCTGCCGCCGCTGGACGCCTTCGACCGCTTTCCCGGCAGCGCCGGCGCGATGCCGCGGCTGGGGTAAATGATCCAGAAATCTCGCAGCGGTTCTCGAATGGCGCGGCAAAAGAAAATCCAATCATTTTCTCCGGCGGCGTGTACGGCGGAGAAAATACCTTTCGGCTCGCAAACGTGCGCATTGCGCGCTGACAGCGTGCAATGCGTGCGCTGCAGCGAGCTGCGCTTTTTCCCAACGAGAACCCAGCGCAGCGGTTCTCGTTGGAGAAAAAACGGCATGGCGTCGGCCATGCCGTTTTTCGTCACACGTCCTCCGTGCCGTCGAGCTCGTCGCGGCCGCGAAAGAGCAGGGAAATGCACCAGACCGCGGCCAGACCCACGAGCGTGTAGATCACGCGCGCAGCCACAGCGGTCTGCCCGCCGCAGATCCACGCCACGAGATCAAACCGGAACAGGCCGATGCTGCCCCAGTTGAGCCCGCCGACGATCGTGAGGATCAGCGCGATGCGGTCGATCACCTGCATATGCTTCCATCTCCTTTTTCGTGTACTCCCGGACAGTATGCCCGGGTGTGGGAAAAAAGATTCCGCCGCCGACAAAACCGGTGTCCGACCGACACCGTTCGCTCTTTACATTTTCAGCCCACGGCGCTACAATAACAGCACAGCTTATCCAATTGACTTCCGCACCTTGGAAGCCACGGCTCATAGCTTTATCCCATGACCCTGTTTTGGGCGGATCGGAAACGATCCGCCCCCCTTTTTTTCGGCGCGCGCCCGAATTCGCCGCGTTTTGCGCAATATATGGGTTATTTTTGTGTTGCAAAACACAAGATATGGAGGGTTTGCTATGCAGTTTTCCAACCAATCCGGCCGCGCACAGCGCGGCGGCATCGTGTATCTGGCGGTGGACGCGATCGCGCCGAGCGCAGTCCAGCCGCGGCAGAACTTTCCCCCGGCGCAGCTCGAGGAGCTCTCGCGCAGCATCGCCGAATACGGCGTGCTCAGTCCGCTGACCGTGCGCACGCGGCCGGGCGGATATGAGCTCGTGGCCGGTGAGCGCCGCCTGCGCGCTGCGCGCATGGCGGGGCTCAATGAGGTGCCGTGCATCGTCATGGAGCTGGATCTGGAGGAGGCAAGCTTCATCGCGCTGGTGGAAAATCTCCAGCGCAACGATCTCGATTTTCTCGAGGAGGCGCGCGGCATCGCGCAGCTCATCCGGCTCTTCGGTCTCAGTCAGGAGGAATGCGCGCGGCGGCTGGGCAAGTCGCAGTCGGCGGTGGCGAACAAGCTCCGCCTGTTGCGCCTGCCGGAGGATGTGCTCAACGCCATGCGCAACGCCGGGCTCACCGAGCGGCACGGGCGTGCGCTGCTGCGGCTCGAGACGCCGGACGAGCAGCGCGCGGCGCTGGCCTACATCCTCAGCCGCGACCTGAACGTCGCCGCGACGGATGCCTACATCGACCGTCTGCTCGAGGCCAAGACCGCGCCCGAGAGCGAGCAGCAAAAGACCTTTATCCTCAAGGACGTGCGCGTGTTTCTCAACACGATCGCCCACAGTCTCGATCTCATGAAGCAGGGCGGCATCGACGCCGGTATGCAGCGGCAGGAGACGGATGACGCGCTCATTCTCACCATCAACATCCCCAAGGCGCGGCGGCGCGAGCCGGACGCGCAGCGGGGCGAACCCGTGCCGGTCGGATAAAAAAATCGCGCGCGGGCTTGACAGCGGCGCGGCGGCTTCCTATACTCTTATACATATATATGTGGAAAGGCCGCCCGTGAGGGCGGAAAAGGAGGTCACTGCATGAAAACACTGATCCTGTTCGCCTCGCGTTACGGCGCGACGGAGGAGATCGCCTATATGCTCAAGAGCGCCATCGGCGGCGATGTGACGCTGTGCAACATCCGCGACCGCAGCATCTCGCTCGAGGACTATGACACGGTCATCATCGGCAGCTGCGTGTATATGTTCAAGCTTGACAAGCACATCAAGCGCTTTTTGCGCCGCAACGAGAAGGCGCTGCTGCAAAAGAAGCTCGGCCTGTATCTGTGCTGCTATACCACGCCCGGCACGGAGGGGTATCTTGAGCACTTCTTCTCGCCCGCGCTGCTGGCGCACGCGGCGGCGAAGGATATCCTCGGCGGCAAGATGCAGTACGCGAAGATGAGCTATGCCTACAAGCAGCTCTTCGGCGCACTGATGACGTCGCCCCAGTACCGCGCGCAGTATTCCGAGCCCGATTTCGACATCGCGCGCATCGACGCGTTCGCCGATGCCATGCGCGGCTGAGCGAGCGGCACCCAAAAACATCACCCGCATCCGACCGGATGCGGGTGATGTTTTCGTTTTGCGGCTCAGTATGCGGTCACGCCGGTGAAGGCGAGCTCGGCGTTGCCGGTCAGACGCACGCCGTCGTCATCGTAGGTGACGAGCAGGTCGCCGCCGCTGACCTTGACCGTGACGGTCTCGCCCTTCGGACACAGACCGTTTTCCACGGCGGCCACCACCGCCGCGCACGCACCCGTGCCGCAGGCGCGGGTCTCGCCGTTGCCGCGCTCCCAGACGCGCATTTTGATCGTCGTGCGGTTGACGACGCGGACAAACTCCGTGTTCGTGCGCGCGGGGAAGAGGTCTGCGTGCTCAAACTGCGGACCGAGGTGCGCGACGTCCACCTCGTCCACGCGGTCGACAAAGACGACGCAGTGCGGATTTCCCATCGACAGACACGTGATGCGGTACTCTCCGCCGGCGACGGTCACGGGACGGTCGATCACGCGCGCGCCCTGCAGCGCCACGGGCACGGCCTCGGGCGCGAAGGCGGGCTTGCCCATGTCGACCGTCACAAGACCGACCGCGCCGAAGCGCGTGCAGAGGTGCAGCCGGTGCACCTGGCCGCCGGCCTCGACGGTGAGATCGGCGCGCGGCACGATGCCGTTGTCGTACAGATACTTGCCCACGCAGCGGATGGCGTTGCCGCCCATGCCGCCGGGGCTGCCGTCGCGGTTGAAGACGCGCATTTTCGCATCGGCCACGGCGCTGCGCTCGATGAGCACGATGCCGTAGCCGCCGATGCCGCGGTGACGCGAGCACAGCGGGATGCACAGCGACTCGGGGCAGGTGATGTGCCCGTCAAAATTCTCGATGTAGATGTAGTCGTCGCCGGTGGCCTGCATTTTCGAAAACTTCAGGCGCTGGCGCTTGGTGCGCATATGGTTGATGTCCACGAGCTCGGTGTTGTGCTCGTTGTAGCGGCTGGCGATGATGTCCGCGAGGGCGTTGGCCGTGTCGAGCGAGGTGAAGCACGGGATGCCGAGCTGCAGCGCGCGGCGGTGCAGGGCGATGTAATCGTCCGTGGTCGCGTCCTTGAGCGCGCCGGTGTAGACGATGTAGTCGATGCAGCCGCTCTCGAGCAGGGCGAAGGCGTGCTCGCTCTCGCGGATGCCGTCGACGGTCACGACGTCGATGCCGAGGCGCGCGATGGCGGCGGCGGTCTCCGCGGTCGCGTAGAGCGCAAAGTGCAGGTCGTCGAGCTTCTTGGCCAGCGCCACGATCTCACCGAGGTCGTGCGTGTCAACGCTCACGAGCACGCCGTGGCGTCCGTCCGGATGCCGCCCGACGACCATCCCGGCCGAGGTCAGCCCCTTGAACAGCGCCTCCTGCATCGTCTTGCCGAGACCGAGCACCTCACCCGTGGACTTCATCTCCGGACCGAGGTAGGCGTTGACGTCGCCAAGCTTTTCAAACGAGAACACCGGCACTTTGACCGCGCAATACGGCGGGATGGGGTGCAGCCCCGTGCCGTAGCCGAGGTCTTTGAGCTGCGCGCCGAGCATGACGCGCGCCGCCACATCCACCATTGGCACGCCCGTGACCTTGCTGATGTACGGCACGGTGCGCGAGGCGCGGGGGTTGACCTCGATGACGTAGAGCTCGTTTTCCCAGATGAGGTACTGGATGTTCACCAGTCCCTTCGTGCCGAGCGCGAGGGCGAGCTTGCGCGAGCTGTCGACGATCTTGTCCGTCATGATGTCGTTGAGGTTGTACGGCGGGTAGACGGCGATGGAGTCGCCGCTGTGCACGCCTGCGCGCTCGATGTGCTCCATGATGCCGGGGATGAGCACATCCGTGCCGTCGGAGATGACGTCCACCTCCAGCTCCGTGCCCATCATGTACTTGTCCACGAGCACGGGGTTGTCGATGCCCTGCGCGAGGATGCGCTGCATATACGTCGTGACCTCGTCATCGTCGTGGACGATCTTCATGTTCTGCCCGCCGATGACGTACGACGGGCGCAGCAGCACGGGATAGCCGAGCGTCTGCGCGGCGTGCAGCGCCTCGGGCAGTGTCTGCACCCCCATCCCCTTCGGGCGCGAGATGTGAAACTGCTCGAGCAGGGCGTCGAACCGCTCGCGGTCCTCGGCGATGTCGATGCCCTCGGCCGAGGTGCCGAGGATGCGGATGCCGTGGCGGTCGAGCGTCTGCGTGAGCGCGATGGCGGTCTGCCCGCCGAAGGCGACCACGACGCCGACGGGCTGCTCGACGTCGATGATCTGCAGCACGTCCTCAGCCGTGAGCGGCTCGAAATACAGGCGGTCGGCGGTGTCGTAGTCCGTGGAGACGGTCTCGGGGTTGTTGTTGACGATGACGACATCATAGCCCATGGACTTGAGCGTCCACACACAGTGGACGGACGAATAGTCAAACTCGATGCCCTGCCCGATGCGGATCGGACCCGAACCGAGCACCATGACGACGGGTTTGCCGCTGCGCGGGAAGCTGCGCGCCTCGCAGCGTGCGTCGGCGCTGGCGTAGAAATACGGAGTCTGGGCGTCAAACTCGGCGGCGCAGGTGTCGACCATTTTGTAGCCTGCGCGAAAGGCGGGCAGCGTCTCGCTGCCGGACAGGCGGCGCAGCGCCGCGTCCGGATAGCCGAGCGCCTTGCCGCGCCGGTAGCTTTCCGGCGTCAGCCCGCCCCGGATGCCCGCCTCGTAGTCGGCGAGATTTTGCAGCCGGTACAAAAACCAGCGGTCGATGCGGGTGATATCGTGGATCTCATCGACGGATACGCCGCTGCACAGCGCCTCAAAGACGGTGAACAGGCGGTGATCGTCGCAGTCGGCGAGCCGGTCGCGCACCGGACGGTCAGACAGCGGGGCGGCGTGCAGCGTGTCGAGCCGGATCTCTGCGCCGCGCACGGCCTTGAGCAGCGCGGTCTCAAAATTCGTGCCGATGGCCATGACCTCGCCCGTGGCCTTCATCTGCGTGCCGAGGCGGCGGGACGCGCCGGCGAATTTGTCAAACGGCCACTTGGGGAATTTCACGACGACGTAGTCGAGCGCAGGCTCAAAGCAGGCGCAGGTCTTGCCGGTGATGTCGTTTTGGATCTCGTCGAGCGTGTATCCGAGGGCGATCTTGGTCGTGATCTTTGCGATCGGGTAGCCGGTCGCCTTCGAGGCGAGCGCGGACGAGCGCGACACGCGGGGGTTGACCTCGATGACGGCGTAGTCGAAGCTGTCGGGGTCGAGCGCGAACTGGCAGTTGCAGCCGCCGACGATGCCGAGCGCGGAGATGATGTTCAGCGCCGCACTGCGCAGCATCTGAAACTCCTTGTCCGCGAGCGTCAGCGCCGGGGCGACGACGATGCTGTCGCCGGTGTGCACGCCGACGGGGTCGAAGTTTTCCATGCTGCACACGGCGATGACGTTGCCGGCGCCGTCGCGCATGGTCTCAAACTCGATCTCCTTCCAGCCGTAGATGTAGCGCTCGACAAGGATCTGCGTGATCGGGGACGCGTCGAGCCCCGTCTGTGCCGCACGCGCGAGCTCCTCCGGGCTGTAGGCCACGCCGCCGCCTGCGCCGCCGAGCGTGAACGCCGGGCGGATGATGACGGGGTAGCCGATGCTGCCGGCGACGGCGAGCGCATCCGAGACGGTGCCCGCCGTGCCGGAGGGGATGGTCGGCTCGCCGATGGCGGCCATGGTCTCCTTGAACAGCTCGCGGTCCTCCGCCTTGCGGATGGCGTCGACGTTCGTGCCGATGAGGCGCACGTTGTGCCGCTGCAAAAAGCCCTCGCGGTCGAGCTCCATTGCGAGCGTCAGCCCCGTCTGACCGCCGAGCCCGGCGAGGAGGCTGTCGGGCTGCTCCTTTTCGATGATGCGCTTGACGGAGGTCAGCGTGAGCGGCTCGAGATAGATCTCGTCCGCGAGCGCCTGGTCGGTCATGATCGTCGCGGGGTTGGAGTTGACGAGCACGACGTTCACGCCCGCATCGCGCAGCACGCGGCATGCCTGCGCGCCGGCATAGTCAAATTCCGCCGCCTGCCCGATCACGATCGGACCCGAGCCGATGACCAGGACTTTGCGGATGGCGGTATCAATCGGCATGGTGTGCACCTCCCATCAGGTCACAGAATCGGTCAAAGAGAAACGCCGTGTCGTGCGGGCCTGAGCACGCCTCGGGGTGAAACTGCACGGAAAAGGCCTGCAGGTCGGGGTAATCCACGCCCTCGCACGTGCCGTCATTGGCGTTGACATAGCGGATGACGCCGGTCTTGATGCTCTCGGGCACGACGGCATAGCCATGGTTCTGGCTGGTGAGGAACGTGCGCGTGCCGCACACGTCGCGCACCGGCTGGTTCGCGCCGCGGTGACCGTATTTGAGCTTTCCGGTGCGTCCGCCGCGCGCCAGCGCCATGAGCTGGTGTCCGAGACAGATGCCGAACAGCGGGATGCGGCCGAAAAGTTTGGCGATCTGCGCGATCTGGTCGACATTGTCCGTCGGGTCGCCGGGGCCGTTGGAGAGCATGACGCCGTCATACCCGGCGGCGAGGATGTCCTCCGCCGTGACCGTGCAGGGCAGCACCGTCACGGCGCAGCCGCGCTTACAGAGCTCGCGCGCGATGTTGCGCTTCGCGCCGTAGTCGATGAGCGCCACGCGGTGCAGCACGCTGCCCTCCGGCCGGAGGGTGTAGGGTTCCGGTGTTGTCACCTGCGGCACGGGGTCCGTGATGCGGTAGGCGCGCAGCGGCGCGAGATCCTCCGGCACAGTGTCACAGATGGCGGCGTTCATCGTGCCCGCCTCGCGCAGGATGCGCGTGACGGCGCGGGTGTCGATGCCGGTAATGCCGGGGATGTTGTTTTCTTTCAGGAACGCGTCGAGCGTTTGTGCGCAGCGAAAGTTCGAGGGTGTGGAGCACGCTTCACGCACGACATAGCCGCGCACGTGGCAGCCGCCCTCAAAATCGGCCGGGATGATGCCGTAGTTGCCGATGAGCGGAAAGGTCTGCAGCACGATCTGGCCGCAGTAGCTGGGATCGGTGAGCGTCTCGATGTAGCCGTTCATACCGGTCGTGAACACCAGCTCGCCGACGGTGTCGCACGGTGCGCCGAGCGCCTCCCCCGCAAAGACCTCACCGTTTTCGAGCACGAGATAGCGCTTCATAGCTCGATCTCCGCAAGCGTCGCCGCCATGACCGCCTTGATGGTGTGCATACGGTTTTCCGCCTCCTGAAACACGACCGACTGCGCGCTTTCAAACACGTCGTCCGTGACCTCCATGGCTTCGCGCCCGAAGCGCGTGCACATCTTGTTGCCGACGGCGGTCTTTTTGTCGTGATACGCAGGCAGACAGTGCATGAAGATGGCGTTGGGGTCGGCCTTGGCCATGAGCGCCGCGTTGACCTGATACGGCGCGAGCGCAGCGATGCGCTCCGCCCAGACGGATTCCGGCTCGCCCATGGAGACCCAGATGTCGGTGTAGACCACGTTCGCGCCGGACACGGCGGCTGCGGGGTCGGAGATGAAGTCGAGCGTTGCGCCCGTCTGCGCCGCGATGGTCTGACACTCCGCGATGAGCGCCGCATCGGGGAAGTAGCCCTCCGGCGCGCAGGCCGTGAAGTGCATACCCATCTTTGCGCAGCCGACCATGAGGGAGTTGCCCATGTTGAAGCGCGCGTCGCCCATGTAGACGAGGTGGATGCCGTCGAGCGAGCCGAAGTGCTCCCGGATGGTCAGAAAGTCCGCGAGGATCTGCGTCGGGTGAAATTCGTCCGTCAGCCCGTTCCAGACCGGGACGGAGGCGTACTGCGCCAGCTCCTCGACGATGCTCTGGCCGTAGCCGCGGTATTCGATGCCGTCGAACATCCCCGAGAGCACGCGCGCGGTGTCGGCGATGCTCTCCTTTTTGCCGATCTGCGAGCCGGTGGAGTCGAGATACGTGCTGCCCATGCCCAGATCGTGCGCCGCGACCTCGAAGCTGCTGCGCGTGCGTGTGCTCGTCTTTTCAAAGATGAGCGCGATGTTTTTGCCCTCGCACAGGCGGTGCGGGATGCCGGCCTTTTTTTCGGCCTTGAGCTTGGCTGCGAGCCGCAGCAGACCGTCGATCTGCTCGGGGGTGCAGTCGAGCAGCTTGAGAAAATCGTTACCCTTGAGATTCATATCGGTGTTCCTCCTTATACCTCGGCGCAGACGGCCTTGAGCACGCCGATCGCCTGCTCGAGCTGCGCCGTGGGAATGTTGAGCGCCGGCAGCAGGCGCACCTTGTCTTTCGCCGAGATGACGAGCACGCCCTGCTCTGCGCAGGCGCAGATGACCTCTGCGGCCGGGCGCACGGTCTGCACGCCGAGCATCAGCCCGAGACCCGTGACGCTTTTGACGCCCGGTGCGCCGGTGAGCGCGCTGACGATGAAGCCGGACTTTTCCTGCACGGACTGCAGCAGCGGTCCGTCGAGCCGGCGCAGGATGCTCAGCGCGCCGGCACAGCAGACCGGGTTGCCGCCGAAGGTCGAGCCGTGGCTGCCGGGGGTGAGCACGTTTTGCACCTTCTCGCCGAGCAGCGTCGCGCCCAGTGGCAGCCCGCCGCCGAGCCCCTTGGCCGTGGAGACGATGTCGGGCTTGATGCCGTAGTGCATATAGCCGTAGAGCTTTCCGGTGCGGCCGTTTCCGGTCTGCACCTCGTCGCAGATGAGCAGGATGTCCTGCGCGGCGGCAAGCTGCGCCGCGCCCTTGACGAATGCCTGCGTCAGCGGGATGACGCCGCCCTCGCCCTGCACGACCTCGATCATGATGGCGGCGCATTTGTGCGCGGCCACCTGCGCCTTGAGATCGTCGAGATCGTTCGCCTCGGCGTAGGCAAAGCCCTCCGTCAGCGGCAGAAAGTCGTGGTGGAACACGTCCTGCCCGGTCGCGGCGAGCGTCGTGATCGTGCGGCCGTGGAAGCTGTTTTTGAGCGTGATGACGGTGTGGTATTCCGGACCCTTGTGCTCGGCCGCGTATTTGCGCGCGGCCTTGATGGCGCATTCGTTGGCCTCCGCGCCGGAGTTGGAGAAAAAGACCTTTTTCATGCCGGTCTTTTCGCACAGCAGCTGCGCCAGCTGCGCGCCGGGCGCGGTGTAGTAGAGGTTCGAGGCGTGCTGCACGGTGCACAGCTGCTCGGTCACGGCGCGTACCCACGCGGGGTCGGATATGCCGAAGCTGTTGACGGCGATGCCGGTCGCAAGGTCGATGTACTCCTTGCCGGTCTCGTCCCAGACGAGCGAGCCCTTGCCGCGCGTGATCGTGATCGGGTAGCGGGCATAGGTGCCGGCAATGTAGGTGTGGTCAAGCTGCTGTGTGTTCATTTGCGTTTCCTCCTTATCCGGCAACGAACATGGTGCCGATGCCTTCGTTTGTCAGCATTTCGATGAGTATGGCGTGCGGCACGCGTCCGTCGATGATAAAGACGCGGTGCACGCCCCAGCGGATGGCGTCCATGCAGCAGGTCACCTTCGGCAGCATACCGCCGCAGATGACGCCGGAGGCTATGAGCGCCTGCGCCTCCGCCGTGCGGATGACGGGGATGAGCGAGGCGGGGTCAGACTGGTCGCGCAGGATGCCGCCGATGTCGGTCATGGCGATGAGGCTCTCCGCGCCGAGTTCGCCCGCGATGCGCGCGGCTGCGGTGTCGGCGTTGATGTTGTAGACGTGCCCCTGCGTGTCGCACCCGACGGTGGACACGACCGGGATGTAGCCCTTGTCGAGCACGTCGAGGATGGGGCGCACGTCGACCTTCGTGATCTCGCCCACGTAGCCGAGCCGCTCGTCGCGCACGCGCGCCCGGATCATCTGCCCGTCGATCCCGGACAGACCGATCGCACGCCCGCCCTTTTGCCCGATGAGGTTGACGAGCGTCTTGTTGATCTTCCCGGCGAGCACCATCTGCACGACGTCGGCGGTTTCGGCGTCCGTCACGCGCAGACCGTCGACAAACTGCGTCTGCTTGCCGAGCTTTTGCAGCGTCTCCGTGATCTCGGGTCCGCCGCCGTGCACGAGCACGACCCGCACCCCGATGAGCGAGAGCAGCACGATGTCGCGCATGACGGAGTCCTTGAGCCGGTCGCTGATCATGGCGTTGCCGCCGTATTTGATGACGACGATCTTGCCGCTGTATTCCTGGATGTAGGGCAGCGCGTGCACGAGCACGTGTGCGCGCTGCGAATTTGTGATATCCATGGTGGTGTCCCTCCCGGTTCAGGTGCGGTAGTCGCCGTTGATCTTCACGTAGTCATACGTCAGGTCACAGCCCCATGCCGCGGCGCTCTCGTCGCCGGCGTTGAGATCGACGAGGATCTCGATCTCCGGCTCGAGCAGGATCTTTTTGGCCTCCGCCTCGGAAAACGGCACGCCCGCGCCGCCCGTGCACACGCACACCGTTCCGGCTGCCGAGCGGAAGAACACGTCGACCTTGTGCACGTCCACATTCGCGCCGCTGTAGCCGATGGCGCACAGCACGCGCCCCCAGTTGGCGTCCGCGCCGAACACGGCGGCCTTGACGAGCGACGAGCAGACGATGCTCTTGGCGACGGTTTTCGCCGTCGCGTGATCTTCCGCGCCGGTCACGCGGCACTCGATCAGGCGCGTCGCGCCCTCGCCGTCGCCCGCGATCCGGCGGCAGAGCCAGACGGTCACGCTGTTGAGCGCGCGGCAGAAGGCCGTGAAGTCCGCGCCGGGCGCGGTGATCTCGGCGTTGCCCGCAAGCCCGTTTGCCAGCACGGCGACCATGTCGTTCGTGGACGTGTCGCCGTCGACGCTGACCATGTTGAACGTGTCGCGCACGTCGCCGGCGAGCGCCGCGTGCAGCATCGGCGCGCTGATGGCGCAGTCGGTCGTGAGAAAGACCAGCATGGTCGCAAGGTTCGGGTGGATCATGCCCGAGCCTTTGGCGATGCCGCCGAGCGTGCAGGTCTTGCCGCCGGCGGTGAATTGCACGGCGATCTCCTTTGGCTGCGTGTCGGTGGTCATGATGCCCTCTGCCGCCTGATTGGAGTGGTCGCCGAGCGCGGCGGCGAGCTGCGGCAGACCGCTGCGGATGGGCGTGAGATCGAGCGGCTGACCGATCACGCCCGTGGATGCGACGATGACGTCCTGCGGCGCGATGTGCAGCGCCGCCGCCGTGAGCGCGCTCATCTCCTCGGCCACGGCGATGCCGTCGGCGTTGCAGGTGTTGGCGTTGCCGCTGTTGCAGACGATGGCCTGCGCCTTGCCGTCAGAAAGATGCGCCTTCGTCACGGTCAGGGGCGCGCCCTTGACGAGATTGGTCGTATAGACCGCCGCGGCGCTGGCCGGGACGGCGCTGAAGATGAGCGCGAGGTCGCGCTTGGACTGATTTTTGCGGATGCCGCAGTGGATGCCCGCTGCGGAAAACCCTTGTGCGGCGCACACGCCGCCGGTGACTTGCTTCATCGGTTTTCCTCCTTACAGTTCGAGACCGAAGCCCTTTTCCTTGCCCATGACGAGGTTCAGGCACTCGAGCGCCGCGCCGGACGCGCCCTTGCCGAGGTTGTCGAACACGGCCGTGAGCACGATGCGCTCGTCGTTGCCGGACACCGACACGACCATGCCGTCCTTGCCGGACATGGCGGCGGCGGACAGAAATCCGTCGGCGCACGCGGGATCCTGATAGCGCACGACGGGACCGGTGTATTTTGCGGCATAGGCGGCCTTGATGTCCTCCGCCGTCTTGCCGGGGCAGAGCTGGGCGCCGAAGAGCGCGACGCTCGTCTCCATGCCGCTGTAGAAATCGGCCACGATCGGCGCAAACACCGGCGCGTGCGTCAGCCCCGGGATCGCGCACATCTCGCGCAGGTGCTTGTGCTGCTGCGCAAGGGCGTATTGCCGGGGCGCGGCGTACAGGGGGTCGGGCTCGTCTGCCTCATATTCGGCGATCATCTTCTTGCCGCCGCCGCTGTAGCCCGTGAGCGAATAGCACGTCAGCAGCGCCTCCGGCGGCAGGATGCCCGCCTCGACGAGCGGGTAGGTGAGCGCGACGAAGCCGCTGGCGTGGCAGCCGGGCACGGCGATGCGCTTGGCCGTGCGGATCGCGGTCTCGCGCTCCGGCGACAGCTCCGGGAAGCCGTACACCCAGCCCGGCGCGGTGCGGTGCGCGGTCGAGGTGTCGAGCACGACGGTGTCCGGGTTTTCGACCAGCTCCGCCGCCGTGACCGCCGCCGCGTCCGGCAGGCACAAAAACGCGATGTCTGCGCGGTTGAGCATCCCGCGCTGCGCCTCAATGTCGTGCCGCAGCTCCGGCGGCAGGGTCAGCAGCGTGATGTCCGCGCGCTGTGCCAGCCGGTCATAAATGCGCAGACCGGCCGTTCCGGAGCTGCCGTTGATGAAAATGGTTTTCTTCTCAGTGTGCATATGTCATCCCTCGCAAGCGAATATAAATCCAATAAGATGATAAAAATATACTACTATACGAATAAATATGCAATACATCTGATAAAAAATCCATACATTTTGTGAAAATGGAACGCGTCGCCGCCGTGGGAGAAAACGCCCTTGTGCAGCCTGCACATATCCGGCGGCTCGCATTTGGTCGTGCTGCCGGATCTTTGGGCTGCGCGGACATAAAAAACGCCCAGCCGCTTGCATTTGCAAATGGCTGGGCGTGGAAACGGCCGCTCAGATCCGGAATTCCTGACTGTATTCGGCGTAGTATTTGTCAAAGCTGTGCGAGTGCATGGCCATGACGCTGTTGATATACTCGTGCGTGTCGAACGACTCGGACTCGAGCTCGATCATGGCGACGGCGATGTTCGAGCAGTGGTCGGACACACGCTCACAGTTGGTGAGCAGGTCGTTGAAGGCAAAGCCGTGGTTGAGTGTGCACTCGCCGGACTGCAGGCGGTCGATGTGGTGCAGCTTCATCTCGTCGCAGAGGTTGTCGATCAGCTCCTCAAGCGGCTCGACGCGATAGGCGGCGTCGACGTCGTTGTTGAGGAAGGCGGAGATCGTCAGCTCGAGAATGCGCGCCACGGCGCTGAGCATGACCCTGAGCTCGCGCGAGCCGGCAGGCGAGAAGACGATGCGCTTCGTGTGGATCTCCTGCGCGGTCTCGCCGATGTTGAGCGAGTGGTCACTGATGCGCTCGAGGTCGCTGATCGTGTGCAGGTACTTCGACACGTCGGCGGTCTGGCGCGGCGTGAGCTCCTTGCTCGTGATCTTGATGAGGTAGGTGCCGAGCTTGTCCTCGTAGTGGTCGATGGCCTCCTCGTCCTCCTGCAGGGCGGCGAACTGGTCGTCGTCAAACTTCTCGAGCAGGGAGAACGCGGTCAGGATGTTGTTTTGCGCCTGACGCGCCATGGAGTCGATGGTCAGGCGGCTCTGCTCGATGGCGAGCGCCGGGTGCGTGAGAAAGCGCTCCTCGAGCCGGTCCATGTCGGCGAGTGCACCGCTTGCAGCCTTGTCCGGGAACAGGACGTTGACGAGCCGCTCGAGCATGGGGATCAGCGGCGTGAGCAGCAGCACGGTCCCAAAGCGGAAGATCGTGTTGAGCAGGGCGATGGTCACGGTGGTCATCGTCGTGTTCAGGAACGGGAAGTGCACCGCGGCGTTGACCGCGTAGAACACGACGCCCCAGAAAGCCGCGCCGATGACATCAATGAGCAGGTAGACATAGGCGGTGCGCTTGCCCTTGACGCTCGCGCCGAGCGAGGACAGCAGCACCGGCACGGCCGCGCCGATGGCGATACCGAGGATGATGGGGAAGGCGACCGAAAACGTGATCGTACCCGTAATGGCCAGCGCCTGCAAAATACCGACGGCGGCGGAGGCGCTCTGCAAAATGCAGGTGAACACCGTGCCGACGAGCACGCCGAGCAGGGGATTGGAAAAACGGGTGAGCAGGCTGATGAACGCCTCGCTGTCCTTGAGCGGGGCAACGGCGCCGCTCATCGCGGACATACCGTACATCAGCACGGCGAAGCCGAGCAGAATGTTGCCGATGTGATGCTTGACCTGATCCTTGCTGAACATCCGCAGGATGATGCCGATCACGGCAACGATGCCGGTGAGCGTCGCGGTGCTCAGCAGCGACACCCAGCCCGAGCCGCTGATGTCCGACAGGCAGAGGATCCAGCCCGTGATGCTCGTGCCGAGGATCGAGCCGAGCACGATACCGATGGCCTGGCGCACCTGCATCATGCCGGAGTTGACAAAGCCGACGACCATGACGGACGTGGCCGAGGACGACTGGATCACGGCAGTGACGCCGGTGCCGAGCAAAACGCCCTTGAGCGGGGTACTTGTGAGTCGATAGAGGATGATCTCCAGCTTGTTGCCGGCCACCTTTTTCAGCCCGTCGCCCATAAGCGTCATGCCGAACAGGAACAGAGCCACGCCGCCAAGCAGAGAGATCACGTTGTTGATCCCCAAAATGCTTCACGCTCCCTTTGTGATGTTGATGTATTTACGCTCATTGTCCACTATATCAGAAAGCACGGAAAAGATAAATGCCGTATGCGACCGATTTTGCAACAAATTTCAACGAAATTTGCACCGGTTTTTTGTGCAGAATATGCCCGCTCGCGCAGCGGTGCGGCCGTCGGAATCTTGACAATGTGCAGCCTGCGTGCTATATTCCTATTATAATAATGTGTATATCTGCACGCGGCTATGCGTGCGGGGAAACGGAGGATACCATGGCAGAAGAAAAGAAAAAGATCATGATCCATACGGCGAGCGGCGACCATGTGGTCGATATGAGCGACAAGCAGCCCAAGCCGAAGTTCGGCGTGCTGCCGGTCAGCGACTATGTCGCCGCGGTGGCAGACCCCGATGCGCAGCCGCAGGCCGGCAGCGTGGGCGCGGTCGTGGCGGCGCTGGCGTCGGCGATGGGTTCGCTGGCCGTGCAGGTGCTGCGCTCGGACGATGAGGCGCTCAAGCAGACCGCCGAGGAGCTGCGCCAGATGACCGAGTACATGGTCACGCTGATCGACGAGGAGCTGCGTTCGCGCGAGCCGTATGACAAGCGCAGGAACGACCCCGCCGCCACGCGCAACGACCTTGACATCGCGCTGCGCGTTGCGAGCGACATCCCGAACGAGGTCGTGTACATCATGTGCCGCTGCATCGAGCTGATGAAGGAGGTCGTCGACCGCGGCGATGATCTGACCGCGTGCAGCGCGCTCGCTGCCGTGCATCTGAGCGTGGCGGCCATCCGCTGTATGCAGGCGGAGCTGCTCTCTTACGCCAAGGAGATGGATGACGACGTGTTCGGCTACACGATCGTGCGCGAGGCCGAGCTGAACCTGGCCAACCACCAGGAGCTGATCGACGGACTCGTTGAGGAGCTCACGCGCCGTCTGGCCCGCGAGAAAAAGTAAGGCCTTGAGGCTGTCAAAAAGTAATACTTTTTGACAAAGGGGTTGCAGTCTGCTGCGCGCATAATTTGTGCGCTGCCGGCGCACAAATTCCACACTTGCAGCCTGAGAAGTATTTTCTTCGCCGCACATGTCGCCGAAGAAAATGATCAAACTTTCTTTGCGCCTGCGGGCGCAAACTCTACGAGGTTCTTTGGCAAACTGAAAGGACGCCCGCCGGGCGTCCTTTTTCCGGTTGCAAAGCCGCGCCGCGTGTGCTATGATACACACGCAATCTTTGCAGAGTATGTATTGGACAGAGTAGGAACAGCGCGTTAAGTGCGTCGGGATGGGAAGTTGTCCGACGACGAAGGGGTACGCCCCACGGTGCTGCTGCCGCTTCCGCTGCCACCAGGGGAGACCCCGTCGTGGCAACTGTCACGAAAGGAGTCTTAAAATTGCATACGAAATGGACTGCCCGCCGCCTCACGGCGGACGCGATGTTTGCCGCCATGGTCACGGTTCTGGCTGTGGCCGCCATCAAGACCGGAAACCTCAAGATCACCATCGAGGCGATGCCGGTGTTTCTCGGCGCACTGATGCTCGGACCGATCGACGGAATGGTCATCGGAGGCATCGGCACGCTGCTGTATCAGCTCCTGTCCTACGGCGTCACGGTCACGACCGCGCTGTGGATCGCGCCGTATGTGCTGCTCGGCCTGTGCGTGGGCGCGGTGTCCGCGCGGCATGGGTACGCCTGCACCAAGCGCCAGCTCGTGCTGCTGGTCGTGTTTGGGGAGCTGGGCATCACGGCGCTCAACACCGCCTCGCTGTATATCGACAGCCTCGTCTACGGGTACTATTCGCCCGTGTTCGTCTTCGGCACGCTGCCGCTGCGTCTGGGCATCTGCGCGGCGAAGGCGGTCGTGTTTTCGCTGCTGCTGCCGTCGCTGCTGCCGCTTGTGCGCCGCGCGGTGCAGCCGCATACGCACATCAACTGAACATAGAGACATGGCAAAGCCGCCGCTCCGACCGGAGCGGCGGTTTTTTGAGACTGTCAAAAAGTATTACTTTTTGACAAGGGGGCTGCAGTCTGCTGCGCGCATAATTTGTGCGCCGCCGGCGCACAAATTCCACACTTGCAGCCTGAGAAGTATTTTCTCCGACGCACATGTCGCCGGAGAAAATGATCTCACTTTCTTTCGCCGCTTCGGCGGCGAAACTCTGCGAGGTTTTGGATAAACTGAACTCCGGCTTCCGTTCTGGAAGCCGGAGTTTTTGTTATTCTCAGACGTCGAAGCGGTCGTAGCTTCCGGCGCAGTCGAGGCAGAGCGTCTGGCCGTCGACCAGACGGATCCAGTTGGCGCCGGTCGTCTCGCCGCAGCACGCGCAGCGGTAGGAGTCGAAGAGCTTCGCCTTCTCCGGCAGCGCGATGGTCGCGGGCTTGACATCGAACAGGTCAGCCGGCTCCTGCGCCTGGAAGTAGTCGAACGACTCCTCGCGCGTCATCCCCTCCGGACGGTCGCGCAGCACCAGACGCACGGACTTGCCCGTGGTGCGGTTGTAGAACGAAAACGCCTGCTTGCCGCGCATATGGAACAGCAGGTTGCCCTTGCCGACGCTGCAGCCGAGCAGCGCCTGAATGGCATCGACGCCGCAGGCGTCATTTTCCGCGATGCACACAAGCTGCTCATCGCCGGAGAAGTCCAGCTCCAGCAGCTCAGCTGCGTAGCACGCGGCCTTGTAGCCGATCGTCAGACCGCCGCAGGCGTGGCCGTGAAAGGCAACGCATTTTTCCCAATTGGTCATGATAGTTTCTCCTTTTCTTCATCGTCAATGAGTACGAGCGACTGACCCTGCACCTGCACGATGCTGCCCCTGACACCGTAGACATCGCGCAGCGCGTCGGCATCGAAGATCTCCGCGCCGCCGTAGCGGTACACCTCGCCCTCGCGCAGCAGCAAAAAGCGGTCACAAAAGCGCAGGGCAAGGTTCAGGTCGTGGATGACGATCATCGCCGTCAGATCCTGCTCACGGCAGAGGTCGCGTGTGATCTGCAGCACCTGATACTGGTTGCGGATGTCGAGGCTGCTGGTCGGCTCGTCGAGCAGCAGGAGCGTCGGCTCCTGCGCCAATGCGCGGGCGAGCATGACCTTTTGCCGCTCGCCGCCGGAGAGCTGGTTGAGAAACCGGCCGCGCATATTCTCCAGATTCAGATAGCGCATCGCATCGTGCACCACGTCGTGGTCGTGCTCCGTCACGCCCCAGGTCATGTAGGGGCGGCGGCCGAGCATGACCATGTCGTGCACGGTCATCTGCGTGTCGGGCACGTGCTGTGCGACGAAGGCCACGCGCTTTGCGATCTCGCGGTGCGAGAGCGCGAGCAGATCCTCGCCGTCGACGCGGCAGCTGCCGCTGTCGGCCGTGAGGATGCGGTTGATGCACTTGAGCAGCGTGCTCTTGCCGACGCCGTTGTTGCCGAGCACGGCCAGAAAGTGACCGCTGTCAAGCTCAAAGCTCACGTCGCGCAGGATCGGGCGTCCGCCCTTGTAGTGATAGCAGAGGTGGTCGACCTGAATCATGTCTGACGCCTCCCCTTGAACAGCAGATACAAAAACAGCGGGCCGCCGAGGAACGCCGTCAGCGCGCCGATCGGCAAAATGACGGGCATGATGACCACGCGCGCGACCAGATCACTCAGCAGCAGCAGCGCCGCGCCCGCGAGCACCGAGCCGGGGATGAGGTAGATGTAGTTGTTGCCGACGACCATGCGCACGATGTGCGGCGCGACCAGACCGATGAAGTTGATGAGGCCGACGTTCGACACGATGATCGAGCAGACGAGGCACGTGAGCACAACGTTTGTCAGCGTCAGCTGCCGGACGTTGATGCCGAGACTCAGCGCCGTCTCCTCGCCGGAGAGCAGGGCGTTGTAGTCCCAGCGGTGCAGATAGCAGTAGATGATCAGCAGCAGCACCGCCAGCGCCATGCCGCGCAGGGACTGCCAGCTCGTACTGCCGAGGTCGCCGAAGGTCCAGAACACGAGCGACGAGAGCGCAACCTCATCGGCAAAGTATTGCAGCAGCGTGGTCGCACCGGTCAGCATGGAGCTGATGGCGACGCCCGCGAGCACGATGCCCTCCGAGGAGATTTGCTTGAACTGGCTCAGACCGAGAATGACGGCAGCGACGAGCAGCGAGCCCAGAAACGAGAACAGCGGGATGACCCAGCTGCCGGTGTGCGTCAGACCGAGGCCGATGATGGCGACGGCTGCGCCGAACGTCGCGCCCTGCGACACGCCGAGCGTGGAGGCCGAGGCGAGGGGATTGCGCAGCACGGACTGCAAAATGCAGCCGGCGAGCCCGAGCCCCGCGCCGGAGACCATGGCGGTGCAGATGCGCGGCAGGCGGTTGCTGCGGATGACGAGGTTGACCTTGTTGTCCGCTGCGCGGCCGAAAATGCCCCGGATGAGCTCGGCAGCGGGCGTGTTGTATGACCCCGCGCGCAGCGACAAAAAGAACGCCAGCGCCAGCACCGCCGCCAGAAGGATCAGAAAGCGGATGCTTCTGGCGCGGATGCGGGTGTAATCGGAATCGTGCGGCTTATTCGCCGATGGTGATGGCACGGAATGCATACCCGGCCTCCTTCAGATCGGGATAGGGGTTCGAGCCGAGCAGCTCCGTGAAGATCTCACCGGCCTTGACCTCGGGGTCGATGTCTGCAAACTGCTCCGGATACAGCATGTAGGCGGCATAGTAGGCATCGGCCAGCGCCGTCTCAAGGTTGGAGGCGCAGGAGCGGAACGAGATCTGCGAGTAGACCTTGCCGTCGCGCACGGCGCTCAGGCTCTTATAGAATTCGGGGTGCACCTGATAGTCCTCGTTGATGAGGTCCATGCCGTTGAAATCGAGGAAAATAACGTCCGGATCCCAGGCAAGCACCTGCTCGGTGTCGATGTTGAACGCGCCGGTCTGACCGGTCGTGTCGGCAAGGTTCTTGGTATGGATGAGCGCGAACGGGCCGTAGCCGGCTTCCGTGCCCTCAAAGCCGTGGTTTCCCTTGAAGGACACACCGCCGACGTAGACGGACGGCTTCTGGTCGTCCGCGATCTTGGCCGTGCGCGTGTCGAGGTCGGTCTGGATGCCCTTGAGGTACTTGGTCAGCTCCTGTGCGCGCGTCTCCAGACCGTAGAGCTCACCGAGCAGGCGGATGGTCTCGTAGGCGGCGTCATCCAGCGTGGTGTCGCTGCCGGGCACGACAAAGACCGGGATGCCGGTTTTCGCGCTCAGCTCGTCCGCGTCGCACGAGGCGTAGGCGCTCATGACGATGACCTGCGGTGCGACGTCGATGATCTGCTCCACATACGGCTCGCCGTTTGTGCCGGTGACGGGCAGATCCTTGAACTTGTCAAAGTTCACGTAGTTATACAGGCGGCTCATGCCGGGCTTGGTCTCATAATCCTCCACGCCGACGGCGCGGTCAGCCGCGCCGACATAGCAGCTGTAGCGCAGCGCGCCGACGCCGACGCACACGACGCGCTCGACCTGCTTGGGCACTTCCACGGTGCGGTTTTTGCCGTCGGTGAGTGTGCGCACATCGCCGGAGACGTCGCTGTTCGTCTTTGTGCCGCAGGCCGTGCAGGCCAGCACCATCAGCGCTGCAAGAAGCAGGCAGATCCATCTTCGATTTCGCATGGTGAGTATATCCTCTCTTCCTGTGTTTCTCCGTTTCGGAGCATTGTCATTAGTATAACGGACGGCGGCCAAAAGCGTAACCCCCCATGGGGGATAAAAGTTGCGCAGATTTTCGCCGTGCAATTTGCTGACAATCCGATCCTGAATGCGCATTTTTCAACATTTCGCGCGGCAAGTGATTTGCAAAGTGCGGGAACAGCGCCGTGTTACAATTTTACACACATTTTACATAGGTGCTCTTTTCGTTTTTACATCCCCTGCGTATCCTGTGAAGCGTAGGGAACCTAAAACCAGAAACCAAAATCGAAGTTCGAAAGGAGCACTTCATCTTGAAAAAGATCATTCCTGTTTTGTGCGCTGGCGTCATGGCGCTCTCGCTGCTTGCGGGCTGCGGCCAGAAGGCAAATGCCGGCGGCACGGTTGCGACCGACGGTTCTACCTCGATGGAAAAGGTCATCGGCGCGCTCGGCGAATCCTTCATGGAAGCTAATAAGGGCACGACCTTCACCTACAACCCGACCGGCTCCGGCTCCGGCATTCAGGCCGTCTCCGAAGGGCGCTGCGACATCGGCCTGTCGAGCCGCGCGCTCAAGGATGACGAGAAGGCCGCCGGTCTGAAGGAGACCATCGTCGCGCTCGACGGTATCGCCATCATCGTCAACCCCCAGAACCCGGTCAAGGATCTGAGTCTGGAGCAGATCGCCAGGATCTACACCGGCGAGATCACCAACTGGAAGGATGTCGGCGGCGAGGATGCCGAGATCGTGCGCATCGGCCGTGAGGCCGGCAGCGGCACGCGCGACGGCTTCGAGTCCATCACCAAGACCAAGGACGCCTGCCGGTACCGTCAGGAGCTGACCTCTACGGGCGATGTCATCACCACCGTGTCCCAGAACCCGAACGCGATCGGCTATGCCTCTCTGGCGGCCGTCAAGGACAGCGTCAAGGCGCTGACCGTCAACGGTGTCGCGCCGTCGGAGGCGACCGTCAAGGACGGCACGTACCTCGTCCAGCGTCCGTTCGTCCTCGTGACGAAGGAGGGCGCTGCCCTGAGCGAGACCGCGCAGAAGTTCTTCGACTTTGCGCTCTCTGCGCCTGCCGCGTCCATCATCTCCGCGGCGGGCGCAGTCCCGGTGGCGTGAGTCACAGGCAGGCGCAAGGCGGCTGGCTTTCCCGGCCGCCTTTGGTATATACAGAGGTGCTGGATATGAAAAAGAAATCTCAAGCTCTGGAGACGGTCGTGCACGGTGTGTTCTTGCTCCTTGGTCTCATCACCGTCGGGTGCGTGCTGCTCATCAGCGTGTACCTGATCGTCTCCGGCATCCCCGCCATCCGGCAGATCGGGCTCCTCCCGTTCCTGTTCGGCAAGACGTGGGCGTCCACGGCGGCAGAGCCGTCCTACGGCATCCTGCCGTTCATTCTCACAAGTGTATACGGTACTGCGGGCGCGATCGTGCTCGGCGTGCCGATCGGCTTTCTGGCGGCGGTGTATCTGGCGAAGGCCGCCCCGCCGCGCATCCGCAGCGTCATGTCCGCAGCCGTGAGCCTGCTTGCCGGCATTCCGTCGGTGGTCTACGGCCTCGTGGGTATGCTCGTGCTCGTGCCGGGCATCCGCAAGGTGTTTCATCTGGCAGACGGCGCGAGTCTGCTCGCCGCCATCGTCGTGCTGGCGATCATGATCCTGCCGTCGATCATCAAGGTGTCCGTCACGGCGCTCGAGGCCGTGCCGCCCGAATATGAGGACGCCTCGCTCGCGCTCGGCGCGACGCCGGTCGAGACGTACTTCCGTGTCTCTGTCCCGGCGGCCAGGAGCGGCATCGCCGCCGCTGTTGTGCTCGGCGTCGGACGCGCCATCGGCGAGGCCATGGCCGTCATGATGGTGTCCGGCAACGTGCCGAATATGCCGGGGCTGTTTCAGAGCGTGCGCTTTCTGACCACCGCCGTCGCAAGCGAAATGTCCTACTCCGGCGGCCTGCAGCGGCAGGCGCTGTTTTCCATCGCGCTGGTGCTGTTTTTGTTCATCATGCTCATCAACGCCACGCTCAACTTCTTCCTCAAGCGCGATCAGGAGGGCAAGGGATGAAAAAGAAAGCCATTTCCGGCGGCCGCAGAGCCTATATCCTCGCCATGCGCATCCTCATGGGCGCGGCGGCTGCGATCACGGCGGCACTGGTGCTGTTTCTGATCGCCTACGTGCTCGTCAAGGGGCTGCCGAACGTGTCGTGGACGCTGCTGTCCACTGCGCCGAGCTATCTGTCGGACCGCATCGGCATCCTGCCGGACCTGCTCAACACGCTCTACATCGTCATCGCGACGCTGCTGATCGTGCTGCCGCTCGGCGTGGGCGCGGCCATCTACCTGACCGAGTATGCCACGAACCGCCGCATCATCGGCGTCATCGAATACGCGGCCGAGACGCTCTCCGGCATCCCGTCGATCATCTACGGTCTGGTGGGTATGCTGTTTTTCTGCCAGTTTCTGAACATGAAAACATCGCTGCTCGCCGGTGCGCTCACGCTCGTCATCATGAACCTGCCGACCATCATGCGCACCACGCAGGAGAGCCTCAAGACCGTGCCGCAGAGTTACCGCGAGGGCGCGTTCGGGCTCGGTGCGGGCAAGTGGCGCGTCATCCGCACCGTGGTGCTGCCCGGCTGTGTGGACGGCGTCATCACCGGCTGCATCCTGTCCGTCGGGCGCATCCTCGGCGAGTCGGCGGCGCTGCTGTTCACGGCGGGCTTTGCCCACGCGCTCAACGGCTTTTTTGAGGGGCTGAGCAGCGCGGGCGCCACGCTCACCGTCGCGCTTTACGTCTATGCCAAGGAACAGGGACAATTCGACGTGGCCTTTGCCGTCGCCGCCATTTTGATGCTCCTCACGCTGCTCATCAACGGCGCGGCCATGCTTGTCGAGAGATATTTCAGGAGGAAAAGAAGCCTATGAGCGATATTATGACGGTTCAGGGTCTGGATCTCTGGTACGGAGACCATCAGGCGCTGCACGATATCCGCATGAACATCCCGGAAAAGAGCATCACGGCGCTCATCGGGCCGTCCGGCTGCGGCAAGTCCACGTTTCTCAAAACGCTCAACCGCATGAACGATCTCGTTCCGGGCGTGAAGATCACGGGCGATGTGCGCTACCGTGACCGGGATATTTTCGCCCCCGGCACGGACGTCAACGAGCTGCGGCGCGAGATCGGCATGGTCTTTCAAAAGCCGAACCCGTTTCCGATGAGCATCTACGACAACATCGCCTACGGCCCGCGCACGCACGGCATCAAAAACCGCGCGAAGCTCGACGAGATCGTGGAAAAGTCGCTGCGCGGCGCGGCCATCTGGGACGAGGTGAAAGACCGCCTGCGCAAAAACGCGCTCGGTCTCTCCGGCGGCCAGCAGCAGCGCCTGTGCATCGCCCGCGCGCTCGCGGTCGAGCCCGAGGTGCTGCTCATGGACGAGCCCACGAGCGCGCTCGACCCGATCTCCACGTCGAAGATCGAGGAGCTGGCCATGCAGCTCAAGGAGCGCTACACGATCGTCATCGTCACGCACAATATGCAGCAGGCGGTGCGCATCTCCGATCGCACGGCGTTTTTCCTGCTCGGCGAGCTTGTCGAGTGCGACGACACGGAGCGGCTCTTCTCGCAGCCGCAGGACAAGCGCACGGAGGATTACATCACAGGGAGGTTTGGCTGATGAGAAGCCGGTTTGATGAACAGCTTGCGCTCCTGAACCGGGAGATGATCGAGATGGGCGCACTGTGCGAGGAGGTCATCGCGCTCGCGTCCAAGGCGCTCACGGAGGCAGATCCGGAGCTGGCAGGAAAGGTCGCGCCGCTCGATGCGGAGATCGATCAGAAGGAGCGGGATATCGAGTCGCTGTGCCTCAAGCTGCTGCTGCAGCAGCAGCCGGTCGCGCGCGACCTGCGCCAGATCTCGGCGGCGCTGAAGATGATCACGGACATGGAGCGCATCGGCGATCAGGCCGAGGACATCGCGGAGATCGTCCGGTATCTCGCCGGGCGCTCGGCGGAAAACGACGATCTGCTGCGCGAAATGGCGCGCGCGGCCATCCATATGGTCACGGAAAGTGTTGACGCCTACGTTCAGCGTGATACAATGCTGGCAGAGACGGTCATCGCCGAGGACGACGTTGTGGACAACGCCTTCGACGAGGTCAAGCGCCGGCTGATCGACAAGATCACCGCCCATCCCGAGGACGGGGCGTATGCGCTCGACCTGCTCATGATCGCCAAATACTTTGAGCGCATCGGTGACCACGCGACGAACATCGCCGAGTGGGTGATCTTCTCGGTCACCGGGGTGCACAAGGAGGGGTAGGACATGATCTGGTGTGTGGAGGACGATGCCAGCATCCGCGACATTGAGGTCTATACGCTCACGTCCACGGGCTTTGAGGCCCGCGGCTTTGACGACGGCGTGTCGTTCTGGGCGGCGCTGCAGACGGAAAAGCCGGATCTGGTCGTGCTCGATGTCATGCTGCCCGGTGTGGACGGCATCGAGCTGCTGCAGCGCATGAAGGCGTCGGCACAGCTGCGCACCATCCCGGTCGTCATGGCCACGGCCAAGGGCGCGGAGTATGACAGGATCCGCGGGCTCGACCTCGGCGCGGACTATTACCTCGTCAAGCCCTTCGGCGTGATGGAGCTCGTGTCCTGCGTCAAGGCGGTGCTGCGCCGCTGCCGGCCGGACAAGGCCGCGCATCTGCTGCGCAGCGGCGGTCTCGTCGTCGACCTCGATGCACACACGGTCACGGTCGACGGCGCGCGCGTCGCGCTCACATATAAAGAATTTGAACTCCTGCGCCTGTTTTTGTCCCATCCGGGCATGGCGTTCACGCGTGACCAGCTCTTTCAGGAGGTCTGGGGCATGGACTTCTGCGGCGAGACCCGCACGGTCGATATGCACATCCGGACGCTCCGGCAGAAGCTCGGCCCTTACGGACGGCGGATCGAGACGGTGCGCAATGTTGGCTACCGCATGGAGGCAACGACATGACCAAGAAAATCTTTCAATCCATCCTCCTCGTGGCCGGCGCCGTGCTGCTGGCGAGCCTGCTGATCATCATGGGCTTTCTCTACAGCTACTTCGGCGGCGTGGAGAAAAACCAGCTGCGCGACGAGCTGAGCCTCGCCTCGGCCGCCGTGGAAAGCGGCGGCACGGACTATCTCTCGCAGCTCACGGCCGACCGCTGCCGCCTGACGTGGATCGCGGCCGACGGCAGCGTTTTGTACGACACCAAGACCGATGCCGAGACCCTGGAAAACCACGCCTCGCGCGCCGAGGTCAGTCAGGCGCTGAGCACCGGCACGGGCGAGAGCACGCGCTATTCCTCGACGCTTATGGAAAAGACCATGTACTATGCCCGGCGGCTCACGGACGGCACGGTGCTGCGCATCTCCATCAGCCGCGCGACGGTCGGCATGATCGCCGTCGGTATGCTCCAGCCGCTGCTGCTCGTGCTCATCGCGGCACTCATCCTCTCGGGCGTGCTGGCCAAGCGCCTGTCGCGGCGCATCGTCGATCCGCTCAACAGCCTCGATCTCGAGCACCCGCTCGATAACGACGCCTATGAGGAGCTCTCGCCGCTGCTCAAGCGCATCCACCACCAGCACGTTGAGATTCAAACGCAGCTGCGCGAGCTGCGCGAAAAGACCGACGAATTCACGCAGGTCACCGGCAGTATGCGCGAGGGGCTCGTCCTGCTCGACGAGCACGGCGACATTCTGAGCATCAACGCCGCGGCGCAGGCGCTCTTCGGCGCGGCCGCGCAGTGCGCCGGTCAGGACTTTCTCACCGTCGAGCGCAGCCACGACATCAGCGCCGCCATCCAGACCGCCATCACCGACGGGCACAGCGAGGTGCGCGCCGAGCGCGCGGGGCGCGTCTATCAGTTCGACATCAGCCGCATCGCGTCCGACGGGAAACCGATCGGCACGGTCATCCTCGCCTTTGACATCACGGAGCAGGAATTTGCCGAGCGCAACCGCCGGGAGTTCACGGCGAACGTCTCGCACGAGCTCAAGACGCCGCTGCAGGGCATCATCGGCAGCGCCGAGCTGATCGAAAACGGCATGGTCAAGCCCGACGATCTGCCGCGCTTCGTCGGTCACATCCACACGGAGGCCGCCCGTCTCGTCACGCTCATTGACGACATCATCCGCCTGTCGCAGCTCGATGAGGGCGGCGAGATGCCGACCGGGCCCGTCGATCTGCTTGCCGTGGCGCAGGAGGCGGCACAGACGCTGCAGGATGCCGCGGCGGCGTGGCAGATCACGCTCAGCGTGCAGGGCGAGCCTGCCGTGATCCCCGGCGTGCACCGCCTGCTCTATGAGATCGTCTACAACCTCTGCGATAACGCCATCAAGTATAACCGTGACGGCGGCCGCGTGGATATCACCGTCGCGCACGACGCCGACGGCAGCAGCGTCACCGTCGCCGACACCGGCATCGGCATCGCGCCGGAGCATCAATCGCGCGTGTTCGAGCGCTTCTACCGCGTGGACAAGAGCCACTCGAAGGCGTCCGGCGGCACGGGGCTGGGACTCTCGATCGTCAAGCACGCCGTGCAGCTGCACCACGGCCGCATCGAGCTCGAGAGCACACCGGGCACGGGCACGACCATCCGCGCCATCTTCCCGAAGGCGTGAGCAGCAAAATAAAAAGACGAGATTTTCACGGATGAAAATCTCGTCTTTTTTATGGTTCTTCAATAGCAGGCGGCGTTTGGCTTTCAGTGCGGCGGCGGTCTGACGAGCCGATCCGTTGAACCGTAAGTCTGAGCCGTGCCGGGGAAAACAGCAAGGCTCTGCCGCTCAGAAAACAGCGTCGACAAGACGTCTGGTGTAATCCGACTGCGGGTGCAGGATGACCTCGTCGGGCAGACCGCTCTCCACGATCCTGCCGTCATGGAGCACGATGACCCTGTCGCAAAACTGCTGTACCAGCGCAATGTTGTGGCAGATGAAGAGATAGGCCAGCTTCCTTTCCTTCTGCAGCTGCTGCAGAAGCTCGATGATCTGCTTTTGCACGGTTACGTCCAGTGCGGAGGTGGCCTCGTCAAAGATGAGGATGCGCGGGTCATTCATCAGTGCTCTTGCAATGGCCGCGCGCTGGCACTGGCCGCCGGAGACCTGATGCGGATAGCGTACGAGAAACGTGCCCGGCAGGCCGCAGCTTTCCAGCAGCGCGCGTGCCTTTGCCTCGCGTTCGGCCTTCGGTACGCCCTTGTTGCGCAGGCTCTCGCAGATGCCGTCGCCCAGTGTGCGGCGCGGATCGAAGGAGTCGGCCGGTGACTGAAAGACCATCTGGATCTTCGCGTAGACCGGGATCAGATCCCTTCCCCTGAGCCGGGTGATATCTTGCCCGTCGATGAAGATCTGCCCGCCGGTGGCGTCGATCTGGCGGGTGATGAGCCTGGCGATCGTGGACTTGCCGGAGCCGGATTCGCCCACGATGCCGAGAATCTCACCGGGCTGTACCTCAAAGCTCACATGCTCGACGGCGAAAAATGTATCCCTGCCGGCGCGGGAAAAGGCTTTGGAGAGGTCTGCGACCTTCAGGATCGGTTCCATTTATGCCTTCTCCCTCCTTAGTCTCGGGACTGCGCTCAGCAGCTTTACTGTGTAGTCATTCTGCGGGTTTTCCAGCACGTCCTTCGCCGCTGCGTATTCCATCACGCGGCCGTTGGAGAGCACGACGATGCTGTCGGCCATCGCGGAGACGACGCCGATGTCGTGCGTCACGATGATGATCGCGGTGCCGAAGGCCTCGCGGACATGCAGCATTTCCTCCACGACCTGCCGCTGTACGGCCATGTCGAGCGCGGAGGTGGGCTCGTCCGCCAGGAGAACGGCCGGATTCATCAGCATGGCGATCGCAATGCCCGCGCGCTGATTCATGCCGCCGGAGAGCTCGAAGGGATAGCTGTCCCAGATCCGCTCACCGTCCTGAAAGTGCAGCTTTTCAAAGAGCTCCAGCGCGGCGCGCTTTGCCTCGGCCACATCCACCTTGCGGTGCGCCGCCATGCTCTCGATGATCTGCTCGCCGATCGTGCGGGTCGGGCTCAGGGACGCGCCGCAGTCCTGAAAGATCATGCCGATCTTCTCGCCGCAGATCCTGCGCATCTCCTTGGGCGGCACGTCCGGAAGGCTTTTCCCTTCAAACCAGATGTCGCCTCTTGTGACCATGCCGCTGCTGCCCAGAAGGCCCATCGCGGCCTTGAGCAGCGTGGATTTTCCGGAGCCGGACTCACCCACCAGACCGAGGATCTCGCCGGAATGGAGCTGAAAGCTCACGTCATGGACGACGGGATCCCCGTTGAAGGAGACCTCCACATGCTGATAGTCCAATAATACTGCCATAAAACGACCTCATTTGGATGTTGTCTGAAAAACGGGCATCGGCTCAAAACGGAAACCTTCCGCGCTGAGCCCATGTCCGTCCGGGGAACTGAGGGGCGGATGCTTCCGCCCCTCTTTCTTTTGCTTACTGGATATCGAGATTCGCGGTCAGCTCGTAGAAGTCGCAGGTGTGCGCTTCGAGACCGGAGACGTTGGCCTTCATGATCATGCTCATGCGCAGGAAAGAGCAGAAGACGTAGGAATTGTCGTCCAGCAGCTGCTGCTGCATCTCGACGGCGATCTTCGCACGCTCGGCCGGATCGAAGGTGGTGCGCAGCTGGACGGCAAGCTTCTCGAGCTTATCGCTGTGGTGGCCGCCGGAGTTCTTGACCGATCCATCCAGACAGTAGGTGTCGAAGAAGTTCTGGGGATCGCCCAGACCGGCGTTGACGTTGGCGCTGACCCAGATGTCCCATGCCGTGGGATCCTTGCGGATGCTGTTGTGATCCTTGGTGCAGTTGATCTGTACGTCAATGCCGATGTCCTTGAGCGTGGACTGCGCGGATTCGGCCAGCAGGGGCAGCTCCTGACGGGACGGGTAGGTCAGCCAGCGGATCGTGAGCTTGACGCCGTTCTTTTCGCGGATGCCGTCACCGTCGGTGTCGACCCAGCCGGCGGCCTCCAGCTCGGCCCTGGCCTGATCGGGATCAAAGGACACGGTCTGAATGCCCTGACCGAACGCGAAGCTGTCGGGGAAGGCGCCGGTCGCGGTGTAGCCGTAGCCGTTGAGCAGCACGTCGACGAAGTCCTGCTTGTTGATGCCCATGGCGATCGCCTTGCGCACGGCGGGATCACTCATGATCGTGTAGCCGGAGTTCTCCTTGTGGAGGTTCATCATGCCCCAGAAGCAGCGGCTGGTCTGGATGCTGGTGAACTTGTAGTTGTCGTTCTCAAAGAGCGGATAGCTGGCATAGGCCATGCCGTAGGCTGCGTCGATTTCGCCGGACTGGAGCGCCATGGCCAGCGTGTCACCGTCGGAAATGGTGCGGACGGTGATCTCGTCGACCTTCACATCGCCGTCCCAGTAGTTGACGTTTTTGATGAGATTCACATGGTCGTCCGTGACGACTTCGGTCGCCACATAGGGACCGGTGCCGACGACGCAGCCGTTGTCGGGGATGCCGACTTCCATGTCGATGATGCAGCCATAGGCCTCGGAGAGATAGTTCATCAGAATGGGGTTGGGCTCGGAGGTGACGATGGTCAGCTTCTGACCGTCGGCCTCCATCGAGGCGATCTTGAGGTTGCCGGCGGCGCGCTCGTGGACCTCGATCAGGTGCTCGAGACAGGCCTTGACTGCGGCGGCGTCACACTTCTTGCCGTTGGAGAAGCAGACCGCATCCTTGATCACGATCTCCCAGGTGGTCGCATTGACGTTGGTGGCGCTCTCCGCCAGCCAGGGCTCGAGCGTGCCATCGTCCGCGATCTTCATCAGCGTCTCGCCGACGCCGTAGCGGATGCAGGCCCAGCCGGAATAGGCTTCATGAGGGTTGATCGTCGGCTCTTCGTTTTCGGCGTTGAAGGTGGTGTCGCCGAAGACAAAGGCCTTTTTTCCGCCGGATTGGGCGGGTGCGTTGGAGTTGCCGCAGCCGGCCAGAATGCCGAGCGAGAGGCAGAGCGCCAGAAGGGAAGCTAGGATCTTTTTCATGTTCTCTGTTTCCTTTCCTTTGTTTATATAGGGCCCGAATTATCGTGCCCGGGAGTTCTTTGGGTCCATGTAGTCGCGCACGGTGTCGCCCAGAAGGTTGAAGATCACGACCGACAGGAAGATCGCGAAGCCGGGCGACAGCACGAGCCATGGGTAAGTCTGCAGCATGCTGCGTCCTCCGCTCATCATATTGCCCCACTCGGCCGTGGGCGGCTGCGCGCCGAGATTCAGGAAGCTCAGCCCTGCGAGCTCCATCATCATCGTGCCGATGTCCAGCATGGCCGTGACCAGGATCGGGCCGAGGATATTCGGCAGGATATGCCGCAGGATCATCTGCATGGAGCTGTCGCCGGAGAGCCGTGCCGCGGCCACAAAGCCGCTGGTTTTGAGCGCCAGCGTCTGACTTCGCGCCACGCGCGCATATTTCGGCCAGCTGATGATCGCCAGCGCGAGCACCGCGTTGCCGACGCCGCCGCCCAGCATCGCCGCGATCGCCAGGGCAAAGACCAGCCCCGGAAAGGCCAGACACACGTCCGAGATGCGCATCACGACGGAGTCCATCGCGCCGCCGTAGTAGCCGCAGAGCGTGCCGACGGCGGTTCCGAAGACCGAGATGACGCCGACGAGCGCCAGCGTGGAGAAGATGCTTGTCTGCGCGCCGACCACAACGCGGGAGAACATGTCGCGCCCGTAGCGGTCGGTGCCCATCCAGTGCTCGGCCGAAGGCGGGAGAAGCGACTTTGACAGGTCCTGCGCATAGGGGTCGTAAGGGACGATCTTGTCCGCAAAGATCGCAACGAGAAGCAATGCTGCCGTCAGGATCAGAAAGAGAGTCAGACGGACCCTGATACGGTTCTTCCTGACTTTTTGTACACGGACTGTGACGGTTTCGTTCATCGCTCGATCCCTCCCAGCCGGATCCTCGGATCAAGGAAGTGATAGCTCAGGTCGGTGATCAGGTTGACCACGACGTAGATGATGGCCATCCACATCACGTAGGCCTGAATGATCGGGTAGTCGCGCATGTTGATCGCATCCACTGCCAGCTTACCGACGCCGTCCCACATGAAGATGGACTCGACGATGGCCGTGCCGCCGAGCAGTGAGCCGATCGAAAGCGTCAGCAGCGTGATGATCGTCACGAGCGAGGCCTTCATGACGCTCTTGATCAGGGTCGTGGAGAACTTTACGCCTCTGGCCCTGGCGCCGAGCACATAATCCTTGCTCAGCTCATCCAGAACGGTTGCGCGGACCTGCCGCAGATACTTGGCCGACATGGCGATCGCGAGCGTCAGGGCGGGCAGCGCCACGCTCTGCAGGCTGACGCCGCCGGAGATGACCGGAAACCAGCCGAGCCTGATCGCAAAAAAGTACATCAGCAGCAGGGAGACGAAAAAGTTCGGCAGAGAGTTGCCGATAAAGCTCGCTGTGCGGATCACGTAATCGGTCGCCGTGTTCTGCTTCACCGCCGACCAGATCCCGAGCGGGATCGAGATCAGCACGGTCAGCAATATGGAAACGGCCGTCAGCAAAAGCGTGGCCGGCAGCTTGGAGACGAAAGTTGAGAACACCGGCTTGTTTGAGACGTAGGAGGTGCCCATGTCACCCCTGAGCAGATTGCCGAGCCACGTGAAGTACTGCACGACAAAGGGCTTGTCCAGACCCAGCTCTGCTCTGGCGTTGTCGATCATTTCCTGCGAAACCGTGCCGCTCGTGTTCTCCATTTTCTGCTCGACCACGTCGCTGCCGGCAATTCGCATCATGCCGTAGGACAAAAATGTGATCGCAAGCAGGATCGGGATCAGCTGCAGCAGGCGCTTGAGCGCGTAGTTTTTCATGCCGTGCCTCTCCTGTTATTTGAAAGCTGCGATGGTGAAGATCGGCGTGGGATTGAAGAACTCGTCGATCTCGGCATAGATGCGTTTATAAACGCCTTTGTCCACGGTGACACGCTCAAAGCCGGCCTCGATGAGCAGCTGCACGTCCCACTGCGGGCGCGGCCCGTGATAGGCGCCGATCTCCATCGTGATGGCATTGTTTTCGGCCATCAGATCGCCCGGCACCAGCTTGTGCGCGTGGTTTTCGGGCAGCTCGTGCTTCTTTCCTCCTTGCTGCTCATCTTCCGGCGCGGCGCTGTAATCCGCGTCAAAGTTGATGAGCACACCGCCGGGCTTGAGGATCCTGTACCACTCCCGATAGGCCTTTTCAACATGCGGCAGTGTCCATGTCAGATTCCGCGTCACCAGCACGTCGAAGCTCTCCGACTCGAAATCCGGGCTTTCCGCGTCCATGATCCGGAACGTGGCGTCCAGCCCCAGAACGGCGGCCATATGCTCGGCGTGCTCGATCATGTCCGGCGTCAGGTCGATGCCGGTCGCCTCGTGCCCCTCGGCGGCAAACAGGCAGGCGAAAAAGCCGGTACCCGTGCCGATGTCCAGGACCCGGAGCGGCCGTCCCTGCGGAAGATACCGGAAAAACTCCGCGAGCCAGCGCGCCCGCTTCTCACTGTCGAATTCACGCAGTCTCTGCGCTTCGAAGGCCTTCGCCCGGTGAGACCAGTAGTGAGCCACGCGATGCTTGATCAGTTCCATATGCTTCCCCTCTCTGCTGCAGCCGGCGGCTCTTGCGCCCTCACGCAGCCGCCTATCCAATAAGCGGAAATACAGGCTGCTTACATTATATTCTGTCTTTCGTCGATGCGTAAGCCCCCCGGGGGGATATAAATTCGCATTGACCGCGGTCTTTTCCCGGTTCCGGATCCCCCCGGGGGGCTTGCCAAAAGGGGTGGCGCGTGATACGGTAACAGAATAAATGGAGGCTGCCATGAAAGCAAAAATGATCGCCGGGCACGAGTTGACGCCGGGCAAAACGGTAAAAGATCATATCCACGTGGAGGGCACCGAGCTGCACGTTCCGCACGTCCTGCTCTGCGGTGAACAGCCGGGACCGACCGTGCTCATCACGGCGGGCATCCACAACGCGGAATACGTCGGCATTCAGGCGGCCATCGAGCTGTCCAATGAGCTTGACGTTTCCACGCTGCGCGGCAACGTGGTCCTTGTTCCGCTGGTCAACCGTTCGGGCTTTGAAAACCGCACCATGTCCCGCGTCTTTGAGGACGGAAAAAATCTCAACCGCGTGTTCCCCGGCGACCGGCAGGGGAGCGAGGCCGAGCGGCTGGCGCATATGCTCTTCGAGGTCTTTATCCGCAACGCAGATGCTTATATCGACCTGCACTGCGGCGACGGTTATGAGACGCTGATCCCCTATTGCTATTATCTGGGCGATGCGCCTGCCGAGGAGACGGCAAAACGGATGGTAGAGTGCGTGAATGTAAAGTATGTTGTGCGCTCGCACTGCCGCACGGGCGGGGCTTATAATCTTGCCTCTCTCCACGGCGTTCCCAGCGTGCTCATCGAGCGCGGCCAGCTCAGCCTGTTCAGCCGGGAGGAGATCGAGGCGGACAAGGCCGATGTGCGCAACATCCTGCGCCGGCTCGGCGTACTGGACGGGGACTGGACCCGCTATCCCAAGCAGGAGCTGCTGGAGTATAACGACGATGCGCCCTGCACCGGCTGCTGGTACCCGGAGAAAAAGCCGGGCGACCGTTTCCGGAAGGGCGAAAAGCTTGGCGAGATCCGCGACTATTTCGGCAAAAGCCTCTTTACGGAGCTCGCACCCGCAGACGGGGTGCTGCTGTATCAGACCGCGTCGTTGAATATCATTGAGAAAGGCCCGATGGTGAGTTATGGTGTGCCGAGACCCGATCCTTGAAGAGAATAGAAACTACTGGACCGACCGTGCCCCCGGCTATTCGGAGGTCAACCGGCTGGAGCTGGCTACGGCGCAGCGGCAGAGGTGGAAGAACTGCATATGTGAAGAGCTGACGCGGCGGTTCCCCGATCGTCCGCTTGCCGACTTGCAGGTGCTGGAGGTCGGCACCGGGCCGGGCTTCTTTGCCATCCTGCTGCGCGAGCTGGGCTGCGCCGTGACGGCCATCGACCTCACCCGCGCCATGCTCGCCGAGGCAAAAGAAAACGCCGGCCCTCTGGCCGACGAGATATGTTTTATGGAAATGAACGCCGAGGCGCTCACCTTCGCGCCCGAGCGCTTCGACGCGGTCATCAGCCGCAATCTGACATGGAATCTGCCGCACCCCGATCGGGCGTATGCCGAGTGGACGCGGGTGCTGAAGAAGGGCGGCGTGCTGCTGAATTTTGACGCGAACTGGTACGCCTATCTCTTCGATGAGGACGCGCAGGCGGCCTGGGACCGTGACCGCAGGAGCAGCGCCGAACGCGGTGTCCGGGATCAGAACGTAGAGGCCGAGGGTGAGCACTTCGACGTGATGGAGGAGATCGCCCGCCGCGTGCCGCTGTCAAAAATCGCGCGCCCCGCGTGGGATCTGCAGCAGCTTGCCTCCCTCGGCATGAAGGCCGAGGCCGATGAGACAGTCTGGAAGCGCGTCTGGTCGGAGGAGGAAACGATCAGCTTCGCCTCCACCCCGATGTTTCTGGTGCGGGGACGGAAATAGCTGCCTTTGTTTTTCCCTGTCCGGGATAAAACCGAACCAGAACAGCAGGATCTTTTTTGCGCCGCGCTCTTGACACACGCGCGCGGCAGTGATATCATCCGGTTTGGATTAAATATATCTAACCGGCCGGCCCGATCGGCTTTTCAAGGAGGTATCCCATGTATCAGATCACATTGAACATAGACGGCATGATGTGCGCCATGTGCGAGAGCCACGTCAACGACGCGCTGCGCAATGCGTTTCCGGTCAAGAAGGTCACGTCCTCGCACAGCCGGGGCGAGACGGTCATCCTCTCCGAGACGGCGATCCCGGAGGCGGAGCTGCGCCCGGTCTTTTCCAAGCTCGGCTACGCGCTCACGGGCTATGCCTGTGTTCCCTATGAGAAAAAGGGACTGTTCCACCGGCACTGAGCGTACCCCAATGCCAAGCGGCACGCGGCGGACAGATGACCGCCGCCTGCCGCTTGTGTTATTTCGGCTCGAAGCCGTGCTCCATGCAGTACACGCGCAGGATGGCTGCCTGCGTCTTGGCGTCCGGGATGCGCCCGGCGAGCACGTCGCGCGCAAGCTCCTCGAGCGGCACGGCCTGGAGATTGAGAAATTCATCGTCGTCGAGCTGCTGCTCGCCGAAGGTCAGACCGCGGGCGAGGTACATCCAGATGACCTCGTCCGAGTACGCGGCGGCGGGGTAGAACGGGCCGAGCGGGATGAGCTCCCGCGCCGTGATGCCGGTCTCCTCGCGCAGCTCGCGGCGTGCGGCGTCGTCGGGCGCCTCGTCGCGGCTGTCGCGCTTGCCGGCGGGGATCTCCGTGATGACCTCGTTTACCGGGTAGCGAAACTGCCGCTCGACGATCACGCGCCCGTCGTCGAGCAGCGGCACGATGCACACCGCGCCCACATGGCGCGTCAGCTCGCGCGGCGCGGTGCCGCCGTTGGGCAGGCGCACGGTGTCACGGTAAAAATCGAGGATGCAGCCGCTGTAGATTTTTTCGGATGTGAGTTTTGTTTCGGTCAGGTTTTCCATGGCGCTCCCTCCTTACAGACCGAGGATCTGCAGTGTGCGGCTGTCCGGCTGCCCGCCGAAGAACTTGTCGAGCACGGCGGAAAACACCGGCTCGTCCGGCGCGGCGGCGGCAAAGAGCGTCATGCTCGAGCGCAGCTTCAGATCATCCGGAAAGCCGAACACGGCTGTGGGGTCGCTTTCCTCAAGTGCGAGCAGGGCACCGCTGATCTCCAGCAGGTGCGCGCGCAGCGTCGGCTCGTTCAGGTAGGCGCGCGCCTCGTCAAGCCCGGAGATGGCATAAAACTGCGACGTGCTGCTCATGCCCAACCCCGCGACCTGCGGGAAGATATACCAGATCCAGTGGCTGCGCTTGCGGCCGTTTTGGATCTCGCGCAGGGCGGCGGCATAGTCCCGGCGCTGCGCGGAGAGAAAGCGGTTGAGATCGTACATAGTGAAACCTCCTCAGAAGCGGAAATAGACAAATGACTGCATGGAAAATCGCTTTTGATTATGCCCTTCCGGATAGGGATTGTCAAGCGTGCGGCCGCGCAGATTTTCTTTTACAACGCGCTTTTGCTGCGTTACAATGAAGCTGCTGAGAAAGGAGCGTTCCCATGGAGCTGACATTGGAGACCATTCGGGCGGCGCACGCGCGCATCGCCCCTTATATTGTCCGGACGCCGCTGCTGCGCCTGCCGGCGCTCGACGACGCCCTCGGCTGCGAGGTGTATGCCAAGGCCGAGTGTATGCAGCGCACGGGCGCATTCAAGCTGCGCGGCGCGATGAACAAGATCCTCGCCCTGTCGGAGGATGAGCGTGCGCGCGGCTTTGTCGCGGCTTCGTCCGGAAACCACGGCCGCGCGGTGGCCTACGCCGCGCAGCGCTTCGGCACGCACGCCTGCATCGTCATGCCAGAGACCGCGCCCGCCGTCAAGCAGGCGGCCATCCGCGCACTGGGCGCGGAGCTCGTGCTCTGCGACGCTGCCGAGCGCTTTGACGTTGCGGCGCGGCTCTGTGCCGAGCGCGGCGCGACGATGGTGCCGCCGTTTGATGACGAGCTTGTCATGGCGGGGCAGGGCACGGTCGGGCTCGAGGTTTTGGAGCAGTGTCCGGCACTGGATGCGCTCGTCGTCCCCGTCAGCGGGGGTGGGCTCATCGGCGGCGTCGCCACGGCGGTCAAGGCGCTCGCACCGCACGTGCGCGTCTATGGTGCAGAGCCGGAGGCGCTGCCGCGCTATCGGCAGAGCCTGCGCGCCGGGCATCCGGTGCGGGTGGAGCAGCAGCGCTCGGTCGCGGACGCGCTCGTCGCGCAAAAGCCGGGGGATGTGTGCTTTGCGTATGTGGCCGAAAACACCGACGGCTTTGCGGCTGTGGCGGATGCCGACCTGCTGCGCGCCATGAAGCTGCTGCTTCTGGAGGGCAAGCTCCTGTGCGAGCCGTCGTCCGCCATCGGCATGGGCGCTGCGCTGCGCGGACAGCTGCCGCTGCGCAGGACAGACAAGGTCTGCTTTGTCATCAGCGGCGGCAATGTCGCGCTCGAGCAGCTGCACCGGCTCGAGGACGTTGCGCTCTGACAGAGAGAAAATATCCGCCCCGGCGCACCTTCCGTCAGAAAGGCACGCCGAGGCGGATGCTGCTTCGGGGACGTTATTTGCTGCTTGCGAGCGCCTGGTCGATGAGCTCGTTGAGCTTCTTTGCCTGATCGGGCGCGGTGATCGCGCCGACGATCGGCTGGCCGACGATGTTGCCGTTCTTGTCGACGACGTACGTGGTCGGGAACGAGTACAGACCGGCGGTGAACTTACCGGCCTCGCTGTCGGAGGCGAACCAGAGGTTGGAGTAGGTCACGCCCTTTTTCGCCAGAATGTCCTTCGCCTCGGCGATGGCGGTCTTGTCGCCGTCGAGCGTGAAGGAGTTGATGCCGACGACCGCGCCGCCCTTCGCGGCGAGACTCTTGTTGAGCGCCTCAAGGTCGGCCAGCTCACCGACGCACGGGTTGCAGGTGGTGAACCAGAAGTTCACGACCGTGACGCTGTTGCCGGCGAAGAGCTTGCTGCTGTCGACGTCATTGCCGTTGAGGTCCTTGCCCTGAAAGCTCGGGAATTTCATCGCGTTGCTGCCGGAGGCGGTCATGCCGGCCTCCTCCGCGCTCACGCTGTCACCGGCGCCGGGCGTCGTGCCGCAGCCGGGATACTTCTGCTCGAGGATGGTGAGCTTGCCCTCGATCTCCTTGATCTGCTCGGCGCCGGCCTTGAGCGTCTTGAGCTCGTCGGCCGAGAAGCTGTCCTTCGCGCTCTCGATCGTGGCGAGCAGGAAGTCACCGTAGTTCGTGCCGTCCTCGATCATGGGGTTGTTTTTGTTGGCAGACAGAAACACCTTGTTCCAGAGCTCGGAGTTTGCGGCGAGAATGTCGTTTTCCTTCTGCATGAGCTGCTGATAGAGCTTTGCCGCTTCGTCGGCGCTGCTCGGCTCGGTCGCAATGAGAGCCGCGATGTCGGCGCTGCCGTCCGCCTTGTCCTTGCCTTTGCCCGACGAGCACGCCGCGAGGCTGAACACCATTGCGAGCGCGAGCAGGAGCGTCACAAATTTTGTGATTTTCTTCATCATGATTCCTCCGTTTGATTTTGATGGTTGCTTACTTGTTTCGGATTCGTGTTTCCGCTCAGGCCGAAGCCATAGCGGAAGCGGATGGCCTCCGTGGGGCAGGCGCGGATGCACTTGCCGCAGCGGATGCATTCCGTGTCGTTGGGGGACTTGGTGATGTCCACGTCCATCTGGCAGGTGCGCGCACATTTGCCGCAGGAGACGCACTTGCTCGTGTCGACCTGGATGCCGAGCAGGGAGACCTTGTTCATCAGCGCGTAAAACGCACCGAGCGGGCAGATCCATTTGCAGAACGGGCGGAAAAACAGCACGCTCAAAACGACGACCGCGATCAGAATGATCAGCTTGCGCGTAAACAGCGCGCCGAGCGCCGCGCGGATGCTCTCGTTTGCGGCTGCGAGCGGGATCGCACCCTCCAGCACGCCCTGCGGGCAGATATACTTGCAGAAATACGGGTCGCCCATGCCCACGTCGTTGACGATGAGCGCCGGCAGCAGTACCACGGCCAGCAGCAGGATGACGTATTTCAAATAGGTCAGCGGCTTGAGCTTTTTCGTCGACAGCTTTTTGCCCGGGATCTTATGCAGCAGCTCCTGCAGCCAGCCGAACGGGCACAAAAAGCCGCAGATGAACCGCCCGAGCAGCACGCCGAGCAGGATCAGGATGCCGGTGATATAATACGAAAAGCGGAATTTGGACGAGCCGACCACCGCCTGAAACGCCCCGATCGGGCACGCGCCCGATGCCGCCGGGCAGGAATAGCAGTTCAGACCGGGTACGCAGACGCTCTTGCCCTTGCCCTGATAGATGCCGCCCTTGAAGAAGTTCGGCAGGTGGATGTTGGTCAGCAGTGTCGCTGCCGCCTGGATCCAGCCGCGAAACCGGCTCAAAAGCAGGGAAACAGACTGTTTTTTCTTATCCAATGCCGACACACTCCAAGCACAGCCGGATCGCCTTGTTGAGTACAGCGCCGGCCTCGCCGCGCAGCGCGCCGAAGCACACCATGGCGATGCCCGCAGCAATCAGCAAGCCCTGCACAATGGCTTTTTTTGCACGAAACACTTGGATCACTCCCTTCTGTTTGCCATGATACCATGGCGCAGATAAAATCTTCGTTAAGAACGGAAACTTAACAGAGATTTTATGCCTTTGTGTTATCATATAACAAAGTCGAACATTCATAAATACGCACGAGGAGAATGGTATGCATATTTTGGTTGTGGAAGATGAACGGGCGCTGTGCGACACGATCGCGCGCAGCCTGCGGCGGCTTGCCTACAGCGTGGACTGCTGCTATGACGGGCAGAGCGCCGCGGAGATGCTCGCCGTCGAGCGCTTTGATCTGGTCGTGCTGGATCTGAACCTCCCCGGTGAGGACGGCATGACGGTGCTGCGGACGCTGCGCGAGCGCGACCGCGACACCAAGGTGCTGATCCTGTCGGCGCGCTGCGAGGTCGCCGATAAGGTGGCAGGGCTCGATGCGGGCGCGAACGACTATCTCACCAAGCCCTTTCATCTTGAGGAGCTTGCGGCGCGCATCCGCAGCCTGACGCTGCGCCGCTTTACGCAAACCGACGTGGTCCTGACCTGCGCCGAGCTGTCGTTTGACACCAAGGCGCGCAAGGCGTCCGTGCGCGGTGAGGCGCTGTCGCTCACGCGCAAGGAGACGGGCATCCTCGAATACCTGCTGCTGCATCAGGGGCGGCCGGTCAGTCAGGAGGAGCTGCTGGAGCACGTGTGGGACAGCGGGGCTGACGGCTTCGGCAACTCCATCCGCGTGCACATCTCCGCGTTGCGAAAAAAGCTGCGCGCCGCCCTGGGCTATGACCCCATCCGCAACCGCATCGGCGAGGGCTATGTTATGGAGGCGCAGACATGAAGCGGTTATCTTTGCAGTGGCGCATCACGCTGATGACGGCGGCGCTGATCGGCGTGACGTGCGTGCTCATGAATTGCCTGATCGGCTATTCCGGCAAGCGGTATATGGATGCGATCGGCAGCGGCATCTCGGCATACAGCGAGATCGAGACCGGCGCGCCCGACGCTTTCGACCCGCAGAGCAAGCGTCCGGATGACGAGCTGACGATCATCATCAGCGGCGCGCAGGCGGCCTTCGGCGTCACGAACTGGTACATCACGGCGGCGGTCACGCTCGCCGGCGGCGTGCTCGCGTATTTCGTCAGCGGCCGCGCGCTGCGTCCGCTGCGCAGCTTTGCAGCGCAGGTGGAAAACATTCAGCCGGGCAATCTGGCGCAGTGCAAGGTCAGCGAGGACGTGCTGCCGGAGTTTCAGCGCTTCAGCCGCTCGTTCAACGGCATGATCGACCGCTTGGACACGGGCTTCGCGGCGCAGCGGCAGTTCACGGGCAACGCCGCGCACGAGCTGCGCACACCGCTTGCGCTGATGCAGGCGCAGCTTGAGCTGTTTTCCGCCGAGCACACGGACGCCGCGCCCGAAACGGCGGCGTTTTTGACCCTGCTGCAGGAGCAGACGGAGCGTATGTCGCAGATGACGAAGATCCTGCTGGAGATGAGCGAGCTGCGCACCGTGCCCTGTGACGACCGGGTCGAGCTTGCGCCCATGATCGAGGAGATCTTCACCGATCTCGCGCCGCTTGCAGAGGTTAAGGGCATCGCACTCGAGGCCGACGGCGGCGCTGTGCTCACCGGCAGCGACCCGCTGCTGTATCGGCTGCTGTTCAACCTGACCGAAAACGCCATCCGCTACGGCCGGCCGGATGGGGCGGTGCACATAGCGGTCAGCGAGGCGGACGGGAATGTACAGATCCGCGTCCGCGACCACGGTCCCGGCATCCCGGAGGCGTACCGGGAGAGCGTTTTCCAGCCGTTTTTCCGCGTGGACAAGTCGCGCAGCCGGGCACACGGCGGCGTCGGGCTCGGTCTGTCGCTCGTGTGGGAGATCGCCGCGCTGCACGGCGGCACGGTGCAGATCGAGCGCAGCGGCGCGGATGGAACGGTCATGCTCGTGACGCTGCCGCGCGACGGCAAAAAAGCATAAAACAAAGGCGGCAGCCGGGTCATCCCCGGCTGCCGTCTACAGCTTGTCCAAAAATCTCGTAGAGTTTCGCCGCCGCAGCGGCGAAAGAAGGTCAGATCA